>Ga0209758_1000219_pt1 | contig 124186 bp, 132 predicted proteins | sample AraplaMF_Col_mMF_FD_184258 | JGI IMG/M metagenome (GOLD analysis project Ga0209758, IMG submission 184258) | Arabidopsis root microbial communities from the University of North Carolina, USA - plate scrape MF_Col_mMF (SPAdes) (version 2) | ecosystem: Host-associated > Plants > Roots >... | reverse complement strand
GCTCGTCGAGATAGGCCTTCTGGGTCTTCTCGTACTTCTCCTGATACATCTTCTCGCGGACCTCGCGCTTCTTCGGCGTGTCGATCATGGTCGGCTTGCGCGAGCACAGCACCACCATCTCGATGCCGTTCTTGGTCAATTCGGGCGCGGTCAGATGGCCGATCGGGGTGTCGTCGAGCACCTTGCGCAGCGCCTCCGGCAGTTCCGCGGTGGTCTTGGTGACGCTGTCGCGGATGGTGGCGTTCGGCGTCGAGCGGAACAGCGAATTGGCTTCCTCGCAGCTTCCGACCCGCGAGCGATAGGTCTCGGCTTCCTTCTTCCGTGTTTCCAGGAATGCCGGGGACGAGCCGCGCGGCACGATCAGCACGATCGGCTGCATCTTGTATTCGGTGCCTTCGATCTGAAGCTTGTCGCCGGTCTGGGCCTGCACGGCCTGCGCGACGTCGCGCTCGCCGACCAGCAGCTTCTCCTTGAAGCGGCCGCGCACGAGGCTGGTCCACACCATCTCGGCCTTCATGCGGCCCTTCAGCGTTTCAGGGCGGACGCCTTTGGATTCGAGCGACTTGGTGAGCTGCTCCGGAGAAATGCGCATGCGCTGCGCCATGCCCTCGTAGGACTGGTTGATGTCGGTGACGCCGGGGTCGACGCCGTACTTCTTGCCTTCCTTGAGCTTCACCTTGTCGTCGATCAGCTCGTTGATGACCTCCTGCCGGGGCGGGGTCTTCTGCGTCGTCAGCTGATCGAGCTTGGCACGCTGGTCGATGTCGAAATCGGTGATCGGATCGCCGTTGACCATGACGACGATGTTCTGCGCGCGCGAAGGCGAGGGCAGTCCGGTCAGGATCAGCCCGGCACTGATGGCGAGCAGGAGGCGGAAGACGGGCAATGGGGTCGTCATGATTGTGTCGCTCGCATGTCAACCGCGTCGAGCCTGTGAGGGGGCAAGCGCGGCCGGCACTTCAAACCGTTCACTGGAGGCCGGCGGAACTGCTGGTCGTCGACGATGTTGCCAGCGTGCGCAGGCCGATCTGGAACATGAACGCATGACTCAGCACGGGCGGCGTGGTGCCCGCAGAATAGCTATACGAAGTTACATAGTTCGCCGCCAGCACGAAGCAATCGTCGACATAGCCGGCACCGAGCACATATTGGTTGATCTTGTTGGCCTCGAGGTCCCAGCGCGCCGAACCCGACACCACCCAGTTGGTGGCGAGCTTGATCGAGCCCGAGGTCAGGATGCCCTCGCGGCGGGTCAGATAGCCGAGTTCCGGCTGCGGCGCGTAATTGCCGTACAGCACGGCGACCGACCAGCGATTGAAATTGGCGCGGCCCTCCGCCTCGAAGCGCTGCACGTTCCAGGTCTGCTCGTCCATGCGGGAGCGGACGCTGAACGTGTAGGTGCTGTTGGGCGAGTAGCTGGCGCTCGCGACATAATCGGAACGCGGCTTGTCGAGGCCCGAATCGAGGCCGGTATTGATGGAGTCTTGGACCGCGAAGGAGTTCATGCCGAACAGCTGGTAGGACTGGCCGAACAGCACCTTGACGGCGCCGCCCTTGTCGAACTGTGTGGTCGACTGCACGCCGACATTGGCGCGGCCGCCGCCCTCGACGCGGTCGTAGCCGGAGAACTTGTCGACGCTGAACAGGTTCGAGGCGTCGAACACCATGCTCTGGGCGTCCTCGTTCGGGAGCCTGCCGGCATAGGTCTCGTTCGGCCGGATGATGATCTGCGCGATCGGCTCGACGGTGGTCGATCCCCAGGGCTGAACGTTGATGAAGGGATAGCGGTATTCCAGGCCCACGGTCGGCATCAGGCGGAACGCCTGGGTGTCGCCGACGGGAAGATAGTTCGACACGCCCGGCTGGTTGGAGACCGAGGAGTTGATCGCGTCGGCGCGCAGGCTCGCGAACGGCGTCCAGATCTGGCCGAACGGATCGGTGAACGACTTGCGCCACTGCGCCTCGGCCGTGAGGCGGGTGTAGGTGCCGGGGAAGCCGCGCAGCAGGCACTGCGATGGCATGCGCGCCAGCGGATCGGCCGAGGCCGTCGTGCACAGGCTGTTGGTGTTGGCGAGCGTCGTGATCGGGTCGAACACCGCCTCGTCACGCGACATGTTCACGAAATTGGTCTTGTAGCTGAACTCGCCGCCGAACACCGGATAGTTGAGCACGTTGGAGTAGTCGATCACCGGATAGACGATCGGCACCTGGTTCTGGTTGCCGGAGTAGCTGAGCCAGTACATCGTGCGCGCGTCGAAGAAGCTGCGGTTGCCGACGCCGGTCAGATAGAGCTGCGACAGCGCCTCCGTCGGCAGCAGCAGGAACGAGCCGAGCGGATCGCGATACTGGTAGAGGCGGTAGTCCGAGAAGAAGTAATAGTCGGACATCAGGACGCCGTCCCAACCCCAGACCCATTTGTCGTTCAGCGCGAACTGACCCTTGGTGTCGACGGCGCCGCGGAACTGGCGGTCGCCGGGCTGGCCGGAGAAGGCGCCGGGATCGAGCTGGTCGATGCCATAGGCGCGGATCTGGTAGGCGCCGTCGATCAGGCGCTGGCGGAACTCGCCCTGCATCAGCACGCCTTGCCGCGACAGGATGCGGGGCGTGATGGTCGCGTCCATGTCGGGCGCGATCGCCCAATAATAGGGAACCTCGACGCCATAGCCCGTGTTCGACGTGCCGGAAATGTAGCCCGGCATCAGGAAGCCGCTCTTGCGCTTCACGGTCGGGTCAGGCGTCGAGAAATAGGGCATGTAGGCGAGCGGCACGCCGAAGAACTCGATCTGCGCCGTCTCGAAATACAGCATCTTCTCCTGCTGGTCGTGGATGATGCGCGCACCCTTGACCTGCCACAACGGCGGCTTCTTCGGATCGTCCTTACACGGCGCGCAGGCCGTGTAGACGCCGTTCTCGAACACCGTGTAGTTGCCGCTGGAGCGGTCGGCGCGGCTCGCGGCCATGCGGGTCTGGTCGGCGGTGTCCACGCGCAGCGAATCGACGAAACCGTCGCGGTAGTCGTCGGAGAGATCCATGATCTCGGCATAGGTGATCTTGCCGTCGGCATCCGTCATGCGGATGTTGCCTTCGGCATGGAGGCGCTTGGTCTTCTGGTCGTAGATGACCCGGTCGGCCTCGACGCTGGTGCCGTTGTAGAACAGCTGGACGTTACCGACCGCGGAGACGCGCGAATTGTTGTAGTCGTAGTCGACTTCGGTCGCCTGAACCAGCATCTGGTTATCGTTCGGAGCCTTGGGGGGCTTCGGACGCGGCGGCAGCGGATTGTAAGTGAAGCTCTGGGCGGAGGCGGGGGCCACGGCGGCGACATCGATCAGCCCGCCGAGGGAGGCCAGTGCGGCGACGGCCAGCAACAGCCTGCGGACGGACAAGCCGCATCCGTTCGCGCGCACTACGGTGCGCCGCGTCAAACGAGACACGAGCCCTCGATGGACGGCAGTCACTAACCGTCCTCCTGATACAACAAGGCCAAAAAGCCGGTGAGGCCGCCCACCACCACGGGCAACCACGCCGCAGCGATCGGATGCATCAACTCAGCCTTGCTCAAGTCTTCAGTCACTTTCGACAGAACGTAGAGCAGAAAGCCTGCGCCCACGCCACTCAAAACCATCTTTTGCACGCCGCCCATCCGGAAGAAGCGCAACGACACTGAGGCCGCGAGCATCACCATGGCAGCCAGCAAAAATGGCTGCGCCAGAAGCTTTTGATACTGGAGTCGGTATCCGGCTGTCGCGAAGCCTGAGCTCTCGGATGAGCGGATGTAGCTCGGTAGTTGCCAAAAGGACACAGTCTCGGGAGTGGAAAAGCTGTTGCGGACCTGCGCCTCGGTGAGCGTCGTCGGAATCTCCAGGGTGGCCTGGTCGATCGGCGGTGAGTCCAGCGAGAAGCGGCGGACGCTCTTGAACAGCCAGCGGCCGGCCTCGAGCGTCGCCTCGCGCGCCTCGACCCGCTCCTTGAAGTGCTGGTCAGGGTCGAACCTGAACAGCGTGAGCCCCGTGAGCCGGACTCCCTGCTGCTCGCTGCGCGCCGCGTTGATGATGGTCTGGCCGTCGCTGGTCACCTGGTTGAGCCAGAAGCCGGAGGCGTCCTGGATGCCGCCGCCGGGCGAGGACCCGAACAGGTCGGCCTCCATGCGCTTGGAGGCTTCGCGCAAATTGGCCGACATCGGATTGTAGGCGACGGTGGCGATCACCCCGATCAGGAGCGCGCTGCCGAGCGCCGGCGAGATGAATTGCCAGGCGGAGATGCCGGCGGCGCGCGCCACCACGAGCTCGAGCCGGCGGGAGAGGGCGAGATAGCAGGTCATGGCGCCGATCAGCATGCAGAACGGCGTCAGCTTCTCCAGAAGCTGCGGCACCCGGAACAGCGAGGTCTCGGCCACCATCAGCGCCGAGGCGGATGCCAGGCCCGAGGTCTTGCGCACCATCTCGATGTAATCGACCAGCACGAGCAGCAGGAAAATGCTCGCGAACACGCCGAGCGCCGCGACCACGAAGCGGCCGGCGAAATAGCGCCCGAGTGTGTTGGTGAGCATGCTCATGCGGTGGCCGGACGTCCGAACAGCCGCGCGATGCGTGCGTTCGACCTGTTGATGGCCTCCATCAGACCGGGCGGCGGCTCGACCACGACGCCGCTGATGATCATCCACAACCCGGCGCCGATGGCGCCGAACACCATCGCGTATTGCACCAGCACCGGGCCTTCCGACTTCACCGCCATCACCGAGCAGGCAAAGCCGGCCATGCGCAGGCCGAACACCGCGATGATCGAGGAGCCGATCGAGAAGTTGCGGCTCTGGCGGGTGGTGCGCGGCGCGCCGAGGAACGCGAAGGTCAGCACCGCAAAGGCGAAGGGGTAGATCGGCGCGAGCAGGCTGTCATGCAGGGCCGAGCGGAACTGCCCGGGGATCTGCTTGTAGACGGGATCGTTCTCGGACGGCGAGAACAGCTCCCAGAGATAGCGCTCGCGGATGCCCAGGGTGACGTCGCGGCCCTGGTTGGAGAATTTCGACATGTCGAAGCCGTAGCGGCCGAACGCCACCAGCGCCGGATCGCGCTTGCCCGCCTCGAAGCGCTGCAGATTACCCGTCTCCAGCACCAGGAACGAGCCGGTCTCGTTCTTCACGACCTCGCCGCGCTCGGCGACGATCGAGACGCGCTCGTTCGGATCGCGGCGGTCGTCGATGAAGATGCCGGCGAGGATGCCGCCGGGCTGGCGTTCGCGAATCCGGATCGTGAGGTTCTTGTCGAGCTGGGCAAAGCGGCCGGGCTGCAGGATATTGGTGAGCACGTCCGCGGTGATCTCGGCATCCCACTGCTTGATCCGCCGCATGCCGTCGGGAGCGAGATAGGCCGCGATGAAGGCCACCAGCAGCGCCACCACGCAGGTGGCGTAGAAGAATGGAAAGAACAGCCGGAACGGCGAGAAGCCGGCGGCATTCATCACGATGATCTCGGAATCGGTCGCGAGCTTGTTCAGCGTGTGCGAGATCGCGATCATCAACGCGATCGGCGAGATGATCAGGACCAGGGCCGGCACGACCAGGCTGGTGATGCCGAGGAAGGTCAGGATGGTCTGACCCTGGCTCGTCATCAGGTCGATGCCGCGCAACGCCTGCGTAATCCAGATCACGCCGGTGAGGCTGACCAGGACCAGCGCAAACGACGCCAGCGTCGTGCGGAAGATATACTTATCGATCGACCCCATGCGCTACCGCACGAATCCCACCAAGTCCCCAATGCCGGCCGAAATTCCGCCGTCCAACCAATCCCCGATCAGGGGATCCCCAAGGTTGGCCGAACGCCTCTTCCGCCAGCTCACTCTCTCACTACCATCCCTTTGATCCGTCAACAAAATGGCTGCCCCGTGGCACCCTCATTATATGGTTAATATTTCACTCGTTGTGGCCTTGCGGCCACGGGGGTGCTTGGCATCTGGCGGGCCGCTGGCCCATAGTGCGGCGGGCTCAGTGAATCGCGGTTCAGATCAGGCCTTGGCCTGCGCTCGAGAACTGCGGAAAGACCAAGATTTTTGAAGGAGTTACCCATGTCCGATGCCATCAAGGTCGGCTTCGTCCCATTGTCATCAGCCGCCCGTGGCATCTTGGTCGTGTTCTGTGACGACAGCCTGAAGGTCGGTCCGGCGACGGCCAAGGCGCTGGGCGGCGCCATCGAAATCGTGAAGCGCGCGGCGGCGGCCGCCGCCTTCAAAGGTAAAAGCGGAGCCGCGCTGGACATCCTGGCGCCGGAGGGGGTCAAGGCCACCCGTCTGCTCGTGATCGGCGCCGGCAAGGCGGCCAGCCTGAAGGCCAACGATTTCCTCAAATTCGGTGGTGTGGCGGCGAGCAAGCTGTCCGCCGGAACTACCGCCATGACCATCATGGCGGAGCTGCCCGATGGCGCCATGACGAGCGAGCAGGCGGTTGCGATCGCCTCGGGCCTGCGCCTGCGCGCCTACAAGTTCGACCGTTACAAGACCAAGAAGAAGGACGGCGAGGAGGGCGGATCGCGCGCCGACATCTCGCTCGCGGTCGGCGATGCCAATGCTGCGAAGAAGGCGTTCACCGCGGCCGGCCACGTGGTCGACGGCGTGATCATCGCGCGCGACCTCGTCAACGAGCCGCCGAACGTGCTGTTCCCGGAAGAATTCGCGCGCCGCGCCAGCCAGCTCCGCAAGCTCGGCGTCAAGGTCGAGGTGCTCGACGTCAAGGCGATGCAGAAGCTCGGCATGGGCGCGCTGCTCGGCGTCGGCCAGGGCTCGGCGCGGCCGAGCCGCACCGTGATCATGCGTTGGGACGGCGGCAAGAAGGGCGAAGCGCCGGTCGCCTTCGTCGGCAAGGGCGTCTGCTTCGACACCGGCGGCATCTCGATCAAGCCGGCCGGCAGCATGGAGGACATGAAGGGCGACATGGGCGGCGCGGCCTGCGTCGTCGGCCTGATGCACGCGCTGGCGGCGCGCAAGGCCAAGGCCAACGTGGTCGGCGCCATCGGGCTCGTCGAGAACATGCCCGACGGCAATGCGCAGCGGCCGGGCGATATCGTCACCTCGATGTCGGGCCAGACCATCGAGATCATCAACACTGACGCGGAAGGCCGCCTCGTGCTGGCCGACGTGCTCTGGTACGTCGCCAAGAAGGTGAAGCCGAAATTCATGGTGGACCTTGCGACGCTGACCGGCGCGATCGTGGTCGCGCTCGGCACCGACCATGCCGGCATGTTCTCCAACAACGACGAGCTTGCCGAGCGCCTGCTGACGGCCGGCATCGAAACCGGGGACAAGGTCTGGCGCATGCCGCTCGGTCCCGAATACGACAAGCTGATCGATTCCCAGTTCGCCGACATGAAGAACACCGGCGGCCGTCATGGCGGCTCGATCACCGCGGCGCAGTTCCTGCAGCGTTTCGTCGACGGCACGCCATGGGCCCATCTCGACATTGCCGGCACCGCCATGGGCGCGCCCAAGACCGACATCAACCAGAGCTGGGGCAGCGGCTATGGCGTTCGCCTGCTCGACCGGCTGGTCGCCGACCATTACGAGCGCAAATGACCTCGCGATGACCGAAGTCCTGTTCTATCATCTGCAAAACATGACGGTGGAGAACGTGTTGCCGCCGCTTCTCGAGAAATCGCTCGAGCGCGGCTGGCGCGTCGTGGTGCAGTCGACCTCGGAAGAACGGGCCGACGCGCTCGACGCCCATCTATGGACCTATCGCGACGATTCCTTCCTGCCGCACGCGACATGGCGCGTCAGCGACGCGGCCGATCAGCCGATCCTGCTGGCGATCGAGGAGGGCAATCCCAACGGTGCCCACGTCCGCTTCCTGGTCGACAACGCCGCCCTCCCGCAGGACGCGCAGGACTATGCGCGCATGGTGCTGCTGTTCAACGGCGACGATCCCGATGCGCTCGCGCTCGCCCGCAGCGCCTGGACGGATTGCAAGGCGCGGGGATTTGATGTCACCTATTGGCAGGCCGACGAGCGGGGCCGGTGGCAGCGTCGGAATTAGCGTCGATCGCAATTAATGATAATTTGCACTTTTCGGGCGATGCTGGCTTTGGTCACCTTCGTGCCGCAAAGTGATGTTGGGACAATCGCTTAGGGCTGGTCCTTCACGCGGGGAATTTGGTTTATCGTGCGACATCAAAAGCTTCCCAGCTCGCTCATAGTTGCGTTGGCTGCAATAGCACCGCTGGTCGCGGGCTGTTCGGGCGGCACCGATCTGTTGTCGAAGGACGCCGAATGGTTCCAGAAGCCAGGCCGTCTCTTCATCAAGAACATCTCGATCGAGTCGCCGCCGTTGACCCCCGACAAGCCGGTCGGAGCTGAGGACCTCGTCAGCGCCGACGGCGCTTGTCCCGGCATGGCGCCGCCTCCCGGGCCGGCCGATGCCAATGCATCGTCGACGGCACCGGCGCCGATGGGCGGCACGGTCGCGCTCGGCCACACCGAATGCGACGTGGTGCGCGGCATCGGCGCGCCGTCGAACGTCAATCTCTCCAGCGACGCAGGCGGCCGCCGCGTTGCCGTAGTGACGTGGACGACGGGTCCGCGTGCGGGCATCTACACCTTCACCTCCGGCCGTCTGTCCTCGATCGAGGGCAATCCCGAGCCGCAGCCGGTGCCGAAGGCGGCGAAGCCGAAGAAGAAGCACGCGTAAGCTGAGATCGCCGCTATCGATGCACACCGTGCCCCGGCTCAGGAGCCGAGTGCACGCTGACGCGTGGGTCCCGGCTCAGCAGCGCGTCATTTGATGCCGCGCCGCGTCCGGGACACGAGAGCTCGTCTACCCGCTGCCTCGTTCACGCTGATCGCGACACTCCTGATGCGTCGCTTTGCTGATGGCCCCACGCTTCGGAATGCGCTTTGATGGCGCCAACAACAATCCGGAGGAAACTATGCGGTTCGTCACTGCTCTCGTATCGGCTCTGCTTCTGCCGCTCAGCGCGGCGCTCGCCCAGGACTATCCGACGCGAACCATCACCGTGCTGGTGCCCTACGCCGCGGGCGGGCCGACCGACACCATCGCGCGGCTGACCGCGGCCAGCATGGCGAAATCGCTGGGACAGCAGGTCATCGTCGAGAACGCGACCGGCGCCGGCGGCACGATCGGCACGACCCGCGCCGCGCGCGCCCAGCCGGATGGCTACACGCTGCTGGTCCATCATGTCGGCATCTCGACCGCGGCGACGCTGTATCGCAACCTCAGCTACGACACCAAGACGGCGTTTGCGCCGATCGGGCTCGTGACCAACGCGCCGATGACCATCATCGCGCGTCCGGATTTTCCGGCCGACACACTCAAGGACCTCGTTGCCTACGCCCAGCAACAGGGCGACAAGCTGACCTACGCCAATGCCGGATTGGGTGCGGCGTCGCATCTGTGCGGCATGCTGTTCATGACGGCGATCCAGAAGCAGCTCACCACGGTGCCCTACAAGGGCAATGGCCCGATCATGAACGATCTGCTCGGCAAGCAGATCGATCTCACCTGCGACCAGGCCACGAACACCACCGGCCCGATCTCGGCCAAGCAGGTCAAGGCCTATGCGGTCACCACCAAGGAGCGGCTGAAGAGCCTGCCCGATCTGCCGACGGCGGACGAGGCTGGCCTCAAAGGTTTTGAACTCGGCGTCTGGCACGGCCTCTATGCGCCCAAGGGCACGCCGCCTGCCGTCGTTCAGAAGCTGACGGCGGCGCTGCAGGCGGCGCTGAAGGATCCGACCTTGGTCGCGCGGTTCAACGACATCAACACCGAGCCGGTGTCGCAGGACAAGGCGACGCCCGAGGCGTTAGGCGCGATGCTGAACAGCGAGGTCGATCGCTGGGCGCCGATCATCAAGGCGGCGGGGCAGTATGCGGACTGAGCTAAGCCCGTAAGGCCTTATCAGTGAGCGTCTTGCGGCTAGGTAACATGTTGCCGGTACTGTGCATGGGGTTGTTTTCGAGATTTTGAATCTACCCGGTGGCCTCGTCAAACTGCGTGCTCGCCTCCAGCCACTGCTCCTCCGCGCGCGCCAGCGCTTCTGCGGCATTGGCGCGTGCCTTTGACAGCTGCGCGGCCTGCTTGGGATCGCGCGTAAAGATGTCGGGCAGCGCCAGCGCCGTGTCGATCTTGCTGATGATCTCGCTGACGCGGGCGATCTCGGCTTCGGCTTCCGCAATGCGCTTCTTCAAGCCGCCGCGATTGTCCGACCTTGCGCGCTGTGGCTTCTCAGCTTGCGCGCTGCGCTCGCGCGGGGCGGGCTCGCCGTTGCGCGTGGACAGCACCAGGCGGCGGTATTCGTCGAGATCGCCGTCGTAATTGGTGACGGTGCGGTCGGCGACGATCCAGAGCCGGTCGGCGCAGGCCTCGATCAGATAGCGATCGTGCGAGACCATGATGACGGCGCCGGGAAATTCGTTGATGGCTTCGGCCAAAGCCGCGCGGCTGTCGATGTCGAGATGGTTGGTCGGCTCGTCCAGGATGATCATGTTGGGGCCGAAGAAGGTCGCAAGACCGAGCAGCAGCCGCGCCTTCTCGCCGCCCGATAATTTGCCGACCTTGGTGTCGGCCGCCTTGCCGGAGAAGCCGATCGCGCCGGCGCGCGCCCGCACCTTGGCTTCGGGCGCATCGCCCATCAGCTTGCGCACGTGGTCGTAGGCGGAGCCATCTTCATTCAGCTCGTCGAGCTGATGCTGCGCGAAATAGGCGATCGACAGCTTGTCCGCGCGCGTCACCTTGCCGGAGAACGGCGCAAGCCGCCCGGCGAGCAGCTTGACGAGGGTCGACTTGCCGTTGCCGTTGGCGCCGAGCAGCGCGATGCGGTCGTCATTGTCGATACGGAGCGTGACGCGATTGAGCACCGGGCTCGCCGGGTCGTAGCCGACGGAAGCATTGTCGACGGCGATGATCGGCGGCGACAGGATCTTTTCGGGAGCGGGAAAGCTGATCTCGCGCACGTCCTCGGTGACCAGCGCCGTGATCGGCTTCAGTCGCTCCAGCATTTTCACGCGAGACTGGGCTTGTCGCGCTTTCGAGGCCTTGGCCTTGAAACGGTCGACGAAGGCCTGCAGGCGGGCGCGCTCGGCCTCCTGGCGCTTGACGGCCTTGGCATCGAGCAGCTCGCGCGCGGCGCGCTGTTCCTCGAACGAGGAGTAGCTGCCTTTGTAGAGCGTGAGCCTGCCGCGCTCCAGATGCAGGATCTGGTCGACCGAGCTTTCGAGCAGGTCGCGGTCGTGGCTGATCACGATCACGGTGCGCGGATAATGCGCGAGGTGATCCTCCAGCCACAGCGTGCCTTCGAGGTCGAGATAGTTGGTGGGCTCGTCGAGCAGCAACAGGTCAGGGGCCGCGAACAGCGTGGCGGCGAGCGCGACGCGCATGCGCCAGCCGCCGGAGAATTCGGCGCAGGGGCGGAGCTGATCGGCGGCGGAGAAGCCGAGGCCGGAGAGGATCGCGGCGGCACGGCTCGGCGCCGAATGCGCGTCGATATCGACGAGGCGGGTCTGGATCTCGGCGATCCGGTGCGGATCGGTGGCGCTCTCCGCTTCGTGCAGGAGCGCGTCGCGCTCGAGATCGGCCTTGAGCACGACGGAGATCAGGCTCTCCGGTCCGTTCGGGGCTTCCTGGGCGAGGCTGCCGATGCTCCAGCGCGGCGGCAGGCTCACCGAACCGTGCTCGGCCGCGAGCTCGCCGCGGATCACCTTGAACAGGGTCGACTTGCCGGTGCCGTTGCGTCCGACCAGACCGACCCGCGAGCCGGGCGTGATCTGCACGGAACTCTGGTCGATCAGAAGGCGTCCGGCGAGGCGGATGGAGAGGTCGGTGATGACGAGCATGCGGCCTTGTCACCGCAAGGCGCCTCGAACGCAACCCGTTTTTCCGGGGCCCGGCTAGTGCGGGTCGCGGTCGCGCCGTGCCAGCTCATTGAGGAGCTGCTCGAGATGTGTCGGGAGCCGGGTCTCGGGCCGCAGATTCTGCTGGAGCCGCTCGCCCACGGCATCGCAGATCGAACGGCTGGTGCGCCGGTCGATCTGTTCGCTGTCATTGGCAGAAAGGCCAGCCATCGCACAGGTTCCGTGTTCTCAAAGTAAAGACACGGTACCAAGTCATTGACCCCCAAAATGGTTTCGCCACTCCGGGGGATCAGTGCCATTATCGTCAAAATTGCAGGGATCCCGCGATATCCGCCCAAATGCGAAGCCCCGGCGGGGGGATCGCCGGGGCTCCTCTTGGAAGGTACCTGTGGGGGCGCAGATACCTCTGGGTTTAGGAAGGTGCTGTCGGGTTCAGTAGCAGCGGTTGATCAGCCGCCAGCGGGGTCCCCAGGGGGTCGGGACCAGCCGGCGCACATAACAGCCGCCATAACCGTAGGAGACGGGGGCGTAGAAACGGGGGCCACCCCAGCGATAGCCGCCGTGCCAGCCGCCGCCATGCCAGCCCGGGCCGCCGCCATGCCAGTGCGCGGAGGCCGAGGTCGGTGCCAGCGCGGCACCCAGCGCAACCGCAGCGACAGCGGCAAGCGAAAGTTTCCTCAACATGGTGATCTCCTCAAAACTGCCGGCGCGGGGGCAATCCGCGTCGATGGAAAGGCCGCCGAAACGGTCCGCCTGATGGTCAGGCTTTGGTTTCGATGGAAGGAGCCTAAGCCGGCAGACCAAACCAAAGCCTGAATGGAGGCTTCAGATTGGGTTCATCTGGGTGAAATTGTTGTAATCCATGCTGAACTCGCCGGCCTTGGTCCTGCGGCGAAGCGTCTGTGACGTCGTCCCGGCGGTCGCTTGCCGGATGGCAAAGGCGCCGATATAAGCCCCGCAACCCGCCAACCACCGGTTTTCTTCCAAGGACAAGATTATGGCCATCGAACGCACTTTCTCGATCATCAAGCCCGACGCGACCGCGCGTAACCTGACCGGCGCCGTCAACGCCGTGATCGAAAAGGCGGGCCTGCGCATCGTCGCGCAGAAGCGCATCCGCATGACCAAGGAACAGGCCGAGACCTTCTATGCCGTCCACAAGGCGCGGCCGTTCTTCGGCGAGCTGGTCGAGTTCATGACCTCGGGTCCGGTCGTGGTCCAGGTGCTGGAAGGCGAGAATGCCGTCGCCAGGTATCGCGATGCGATGGGCGCGACCGATCCGTCCAAGGCCGCCGAGGGCACCATCCGCAAGCTCTACGCCAAGTCGATCGGCGAGAATTCCGCCCACGGCTCGGATGCCCCGGAGACCGCCGCGATCGAGATCGCGCAGTTCTTCTCGGGCAACGAGATCGTCGGCTGATCCATCAGCCGTCAAGTTAAGTCGACGGGGCGAAAGGACGTATTGTGAACTGGCTCTGGCAGATCTTCGATCCCGCTACGATCGGGGCATTCTTCACCCAGTTTCGCAACGAGATGGCCGAACCGACCTTCTGGATTGCGGTCGGCAAGATCATCTGGATCAACATCCTTTTGTCCGGCGACAACGCGCTGGTGATCGCGCTCGCCTGCCGCGGCCTCTCGCCGCGACACCGGCTGTGGGGCATGATCTTCGGTGCCGGCGCGGCCGTGATGCTGCGCATCATCTTCACCGGCATCGTCGCGACGCTGATGGAGTTGCCGTATCTCAAGCTGATCGGCGGACTCGCGCTGATCGTGATCGCGGCCAAGCTTCTGGTGCCGGAGCATGACGAGGACGACGACGTCGACGCGGCCTCGCATCTGTGGCAGGCCATCCAGATCGTCGTGGTTGCCGACATCGTCATGTCGCTCGACAACGTCATCGCGGTCGCCGCCGCCGCCAATGGTAGCGCGTCGCTGCTGGTGCTCGGCCTTGCCATCAGCGTGCCGCTGATCGTCGCCGGTGCGGCGCTGATCATGGCGCTGCTCGAAAAGCTGCCGGTGCTGGTCTGGGCCGGTGCCGCGCTGCTCGGCTGGATCGCCGGCGAGGTGATCGCGACCGACCCCGGCGTCGCGCCGAAGCTGCATACGCTGTTCGAGGGCCCGTTCGGCGCCTCGCTCGATTCGATGCTCAGTGCCTTGCGCATCCCGCCGCAATTCGGCCATGGCGGGGCCGGCCCCGAATATTTCTGCGCCGCGCTCGGCGTCGTCGTCGTGCTGGTGGTCGGCTCGATCTGGCGCCGCCGCAGGCTGAGCGCCGCCGCGCTGGAATCGTCCGAGCGGCACGCCCGGGCGTCGGCGGAGTAAGCCGGCTCAGTCGATCGTGCCGAGTTCCGTGACGGGTATCGTCCAGTAGACCAGCTTGGTTCCGGCGAACGAGACCCGCAGCCGATCGAGCAGGCGGCCGGCGTCACTCCCCGCCAACACCACTTGCACGACGGCCTGGTCAGCGTGGCCCTTCACGCGTTCGGCGGCCGTCAGCAATCGGACCTCGGTGCCGTGTCCGGCTCCGTGCGATGCCGTGAATCCCGAAACCAGGTCGGTCTGTTCGGCGAGATAGTCGAACACCTCCTCGCGGAGCTGATGCGGCACGATCAGCGTGAGACAAACCGGCTGCGCGATCATTTGGCCACCTTGGACGATCCGCCATAGCGGCGATACAGGATCGGCAGGAGAATCAGGGTGAGCAGGGTGGAGGACAAGAGGCCTCCGATCACGACGATGGCGAGCGGTCGCTGCACTTCGGATCCGGGGCCGGAGGCGAACAGCAGGGGAATCAAGCCCAGCGCCGTGATGCTTGCTGTCATCAGCACCGGCCGCAGCCTGCGCAGGGCGCCTTCGACGACGATGCGATCCTCGGGAAGGCCGTGGGCGCGGAGCTGGTTGAAGTAGGAGACCAGGACGACGCCGTTGAGCACGGCGATGCCGAGCAGCGCGATGAATCCGACCGAGGCCGGCACCGACAGATACTCACCCGTCACCACCAGCGCGAACACGCCGCCGATCAGGGCAAAGGGAATGTTGACGAGCACCAGCAAGGCCTGGCGAATGGCACCGAAGGTGGTGAACAGCAGCACGAAGATCAGGCCGATCGCGACGGGGACCACAACGGACAGGCGCGCGGCAGCGCGCTGCTGGTTCTCGAACTGTCCGCCCCAGGTCAGCCGGTAGCCGTTCGGAAGCGGAAGTTCGGCCGCCACCTTCTGGCGCGCCGCTTCGACGAATCCGACCATGTCGCGACCGCGGACGTTGGCGCGCACCACGCTCATGCGGGCGCCGTCTTCGCGGTCGATCTTCACGGGGCCGTCGACGCGCTGGATGCGGGCGACCTGCGACAGCGCGACGTGCTGTCCGGAACCAAGCGTCAGCGGCAGGCTCGCCAGCAGCGTCGGCGCCTCCCGCGTGGTCTCGCTGCCCCGGACCAGGATCGGCGTGCGGCGCCCGTCTTCGAGCGCAGTGCCGATGGTCCGTCCCTCGATCTGGGTCCGGAGCGAATTAACGATGGAATCCACGGTCAACCCGAGGCGGCCGGCCTCGAGGCGATTGACCGCGACCGTGTAATATTGAGCGCCTTCGTTCAGCGTGGTGTAGACGTCCTCGGCACCGTCGATGCCGGATAGGATCGCCGACAGCTTCGCCGCGGTCTCGTTCAACTTCGCGATGTCGGGGCCAAAGATCTTGACTGCAACGTCACCGCGCACGCCGCTGATCATCTCCTGCACGCGCATGTCGATGGGCTGGGTGAAGCTGAGCGAGATGCCGGGAAAGCCGACCAGAACCTCGCGAAGCTTCTGCAGCAGGACCTCGCGATTGTCGGTCGCGCGCTCAGTGGCGGGCTTGAGCACCAGGAACGTGTCGGTCTGGTTGGGGCCCATGGGATCGAGGCCGAGCTCGTCCGATCCGGTCCGGGCGACGATGCCCGCGATATCAGGCACAGTCAGCAGCGCGCTCTGGAGCCGTGTATTCATCGCAAGCGACTCGTCGAGATTGACGGACGGAAGCGTCTCGACGCTGACGATGACGTCGCCTTCGTCCATCGTCGGCATGAAGGTCTTGCCGAGCTGGGTATAGGCGAAGCCCGCCGCGACGAGCCCGATCAGCGCCGCGGCCATCACCTTGCGCTCGTTGTTCAGCGCCCAGTCCAACGCCGGCGCGTAGACCCGTTGGGCCGCGCGCACCAGCAGGGGATCGCGATGCGAGGCGGACTTGAGCACGAAAGATGTCGCAACCGGGATCACGGTAAGCGCCAGCAGCAGTGAGGCGGCCAGCGCGAAGATGATGGCCAGCGCGACCGGGATGAACAGCTTGCCTTCCAATCCCTGCAGCGTCAGCAGGGGGACGAACACAATGATGATGATCAGCACGCCCGAGGCGACCGGCTCCAGCACCTCGCAAACCGAACGGTAGATCAGGTGGATCAGCGGCAGGCCCTTGCCCGGTTCGTGCTTGCCGAGATTGCCGACGATGTTCTCGACGACGACAACGAGGGCGTCGATCAGCATGCCGATCGCGATCGCAAGTCCGCCGAGACTCATCAGGTTCGCCGACATTCCGACCAGACGCATGACGATCAAGGCGATCACGATGGCGAGCGGCAGGCTGAGCGCGATCACCAGCGAAGCGCGCCAATTGCCGAGAAAGAGCAGCAGGAGAACGATGACGAGGATTGTGGCCTCGCCGAGCGCCCGCACCACGGTGCCGACGGCGCGGTTGACCAGGCGGCTGCGGTCGTAAAACACGTTGATCGACACGCTCTTCGGCAGCGAGGGTTGCAGCTCGGCAAGCCGGGCGCGCACGTCGCGGATCAGCTGACCCGCGTTGGCGCCGCGCAGGCCGAGCACGAGCCCCTCGACGGTTTCGCCGCGGCCGTCCGCCGTGACGGCGCCATAGCGCGTCAAGGTTCCGACCTTGACGGTCGCGACGTCGTTGACCAGGATCGGCACCCCCTCGCGGGTGTCGACGACGATGGCCTTGATGTCCTCGATCGAGCGGATGCTGCCTTCGATCCGGACCAGGGCGCTGTCCTCGCCCTGGTTGACCCGCCCGGCGCCGTCGTTGCGGCTGTTGGCTTCGATGGCCCGGCGAAACAGGTCGTAGGTAATCCCGCGCGCCGCCAGCGCGTCGTTGCGCGGCACGATCTCGAAGGCGCGGACATAGCCGCCGAGCGCGTTGACGTCGGCAACGCCGGGAACCGTCCGCAGCGCGGGGCGGATCACCCAGTCGAGCAGGGTGCGGCGCTCGGCGAGCGAAAGCTCTGGGCTGTCGATCGTGAACATGAACATTTCGCCGAGGGGACTCGTGATCGGTGCAAGACCGCCGGTCACGCCTTCGGGGAAATCGCGCGCGATGTTCGACAGCCGCTCCGAGACCTGGTTGCGCGCCCAGTAGATGTCGGTGCCGTCCTCGAAATCGACGGTGATGTCGGCCAGCGCATATTTCGTGGTCGAACGAAGCACCTTCTTGTTCGGCAATCCGAGCAGCTCGAGCTCGACGGGGACGGTGATGCGCTGCTCGACCTCTTCGGGGGTGAGACCCGGCGCCTTCATGATGATCTTCACCTGAACCGGCGAGACGTCGGGAAAGGCGTCGATCGGCAGGCTGGGCAGGAGGACGGCGCCGGCGCCGATCACCAGCAGCACGCTTAGCAGGACGAATAGTCGCTGCGATAGCGCGAACGCAACCAGACGGCGGAGCATCTATTGTCCCAGCCCAGAGAGAATGCCGCGAAGCGCGGAGATTCCGCCGATCGCGATCGAGTCCCGGTCCGTGATGGGACCGGACACCACGACGTGGTCTTGATCCTCTGCAAGCAGTTTGACCGGGACCAGCCGGAAGCCGCCGTCGAAGGCGACGAAGACCGACGCCTGCTCGCCGCGCCTGATCAACCCGCTATAGGGAATCTCGAAGGCACTTTCGCCGGCGGAAAGAAAGCCGATGCGCGCGGCGGTGGTCTGACCGGGATGCAGCTCGCCGTCGTTGGGGACTTCGGCGCGCACCAGAATGGTCTGGGTGGCAGCGTCGATAGTCTCGGAGACGAGCACGACCTTGCCCGGCGTGGCATAGCCCTCGATCTCGACTTTCGCGCCGGTGCGGATGGCGCGGATATTCGCGGCCGGCACCGCGATCTCGGCCCAGAGCGGCGAGAGTCGCGCCAGCTTGACCAGCGGGGCGGATTGTTCGAGCCGCTGGCCCGGCGATACCGCGATCTCGACCACGGATGCGGTTTGCGGCGCATTGACCGTGAGCGTGCCGCTAATCGCCGCGTCCTGGGACAGCCGGGCCATGGCGTCGTCGGACATCCCGCTCAGATGCAGCATCTGGCGCCGCTCGGCGACCACGAGAGCGGCCTGGCGCGCTTCGGCCTCGCTGGCCTCCAGCACGCGTTGCGGCACGGCCTTGCCCTCGAACAGGTCGACGTTGCGATTGAGCTGCTGGGTTGCGAGTCGTTCCTGCGCGATCGCGTGCAGATAGTCGCGCTGCTGCGAGACGAAGCTTGGACTCTCCAGCGTGACCACCGGTTGGCCAGCTGTGACGCGGTCCCCGCGTCCCACCAGAAGATTGGCGACCATGCCGGCCACGGGTGCGCTGACGACCCACAATTGCTGCGTGGGGATCACGATCTGGACGGGATAGGGCAGCGTCAGATCGGTTCGGCTGGCAATCGGACGGGTGACGCGGACGCCGAGATTGCGCGCCTGCGCATCGCTCAGCTTCACCTCGTCCTGCGCCAGCGACACAGAAGGTAGCAGCCCGAGTGCAACGGCGACGAGGGTGCGAACCAATGCGCTGCCGGCAGAGGGGAGAAGAAGAGTTCTGCGAAGGATTCGCATGAGGGACGTCCCACACCCGCGAGCGGGCGAAGCCCGGCCTGCTTGAAAGCTTCGACTACTCCACCGGCGTCCTGGCGGGTTGATTTGCCTCAAGCAGGCCAACGATTGCGGAAGGCTGCCGGCCCTTCGCGGGGCGTCTCCCGGGCGCCAGCCAAGTGAACCAACCTCGCTCACGACGGTCGCTTTCTGCCGGTGATCATCGCTTTCATCAGGTTCTCGCGGTGTTCGAAGCTTGCCACCAGGACGCCAAGCACATGGACGACGACCAGGCCGATCGTGAGGTTGGCGAACGCCTCATGCACCTCCTCGACCCACTTTGCTCCCCAGAAGCTGGCGGTTGTCATCATGATGCCGGTGGTGCAGGTGCCGATCAGCAGGACGATCAGTGCGACGACCATCGCGCCGCCCGCGGGATTGTGGCCGAGATAACGTGGCGCCCTGAGCAATGCTACGTCGCGCAGATAGGCGAGCACGGCGCGCGGCGAGCGCACGAAGTCACGGAAACGCGCATGGCGCGGCCCGACGATGCCCCACAGGATCCGCAGCGTCAGCAAGCCGGCAATGCAGTAGCCGGCGGCGATATGGACGTTCTTGATCTCATCGCCCGTCGCATAAGCGAGCAGAAACAGCCCGGCCAGCGACCAATGGAACACGCGGACGAAAGGATCCCAGACTTTGACCGTGGCCGGCGGCTTGTCGCCGCCGACCTCGATCATATCATGAATGGCGCTCATGATGCGGCCCCTTACAGTTGTCCGATGATCTTGCCGTTGGTCGGATCGACGAACAATTCGACCCGGCTGCCGGACTTGTCGATCGTGTAGAGTTCGCCACAGCCGTTCTTGAGCTTGGCTTTCTGAACCTTGTAGCCCTGGGCTTCGATCTTGGCCTGCAGTTGCTCGAGCGGCAGCCAATCTGTCTGGGGCGCCGCAGTGCAGGGACGCCCGAGGCTCCCGGCATGAGCGGTCGCGGCGGCTGCGAGCAAGGCGACGGCGGTAGCAGTGAAGACGGTGATCTTGCGCATGGTTCTCTCCGGCGTGGTGCCCACCCGCGGCGTGCGGGGAGGCGATGTCAGGACATTGGCAGAAGCGCCCTGACCGGCGCCTGTTGATCCACGTCAGCAATTTGTCAGGTTGATTGGGGCATGCTCTGCCAATGCGATCCCCTGGTTTTGTGAAATTCCTCGCGGTGCCATTGCTGGCAGGCATTCTGCTCGCGCCGATGCCTGCGGCCGCAGGCGATCACGATAAAGGCGCGCCCGACGCGGTTCGCCGTGCGGTCGAGGCGGGCGAGATCAAGTCACTGGCCGACATTCTCGCGTCGCTTCGTGGCAAGCTGCCGGGCGAGGTTGCCGGGGTCGAGATAGAGCGCGAGCACGGTCGGTGGATCTACGAGTTTCGCCTCGTCGACGACAAGGGCCGCCTCTACGAAGCGCACGTCGACGCGCGCAGCGGCGAGATCGAACGCATCAAGGAGAAGTGATGCGCCTGCTGCTGGTGGAAGACGACCGACGGATCGCGGCCGATGTGGAGAGGGCGCTAAGCGCGGCCGGTTATGTGGTCGAGACCGTCCGTAACGGTGAGGACGCCTGGTTCCGCGGTGACACCGAGGATTACGGCGCGATCGTCCTCGATCTTGGCTTGCCGGGCATGGACGGTCTGGCGGTCCTCAAGCGCTGGCGCGCGAATGGGCGGGCCATGCCGGTGCTGATCCTGACGGCGCGCGGCAGCTGGGCCGAGCGCGTCGATGGCATCGACGCGGGCGCGGACGACTACCTGGCCAAGCCGTTCCGCATGGAGGAATTGCTGGCCCGGCTGCGCTCGATCGTGCGCCGCTCGGTGGGGCAGGCCTCGTCACGGATCGTCGCCGGCGACGTCGAGCTCGACGAGCGGCAGATGAAGGTGACGCTGCGCGGCGTACCCGTTGCGTTGTCGCCGTTGGAATACCGCCTGATCGCCTTTCTCTTGCGTCATCGCGGCCGCGTGGTGTCGCAGCAAGAGCTCGAAGAAAACGTCTATGGCCACGGCGAGGACCACGAGTCGAACGCGCTCGAAGTGCTGGTCGGCCGGGTGCGCAAGAAGCTCGGTGCCGGCCTGATCGAGACCAGGCGCGGCTTCGGCTATCTGATATCGGACACGACGCCATGAGCTGGGGCTCGCTGCGGCTGCGGCTGGTGGCCGGCGGAGTCGTGGCTATCCTGGTCGCGCTGACCATTGCCGGCGCCGGGCTGACGCTGCTGTTCGAACGCCACGTCTCGCGAACCGTCGGCGACGAACTCGACGTCTATGTCAGGCAACTCGTCGCGGGTATCGACGCGGACGCGCAGGGCAAGCTGGTGATTAGCAGGCCGCCAGCCGATCCGCGCTTTGCCGACCCCCTTTCCGGCTTGTATTGGCAGGTCTCGGACGATGGCGGGCAAGTGCTGCGTTCACGTTCTCTGTGGGACACGGCGCTGGATCTGCCGCGTGATGAACCGTCGCCTGGCGAATTGCACCGTCACGTCATCGTTGGCCCGGCCAACGCTCAGCTCCTCGTCAGCGAACGCCGCGTGTTGCTCACCTTAGGCGACCGCCGCGCGCCGGTGCGTGTCGCGGTGGCGGCCGATCTCGCTGGCGTATCGACTGCCGCCTCGCACTTCGCGTGGGATCTGGCGTTGGCGCTCGGCGTGCTTGGGCTGGTCCTGGCGGCGGCTACCTCGATCCAGGTCGGATTGGGCTTGCGTCCGCTCGACACACTTCGCCGCGGCGTTGCGGACGTCCGCTCCGGGCAACGCAAGCACCTCCCCGTCGACGTTCCGACCGAGGTGAAGCTCCTGGTGGAAGAGGTCAACAGCCTGATCGACGCTCAGGAATGCGAGATCGAGCGGTCGCGCAGCCGTGCCGCTGATTTGGCCCACGGGCTGAAGACGCCTCTCGCCGCGCTCGCGGCAGATGTCGCGCTCTTGCGTCAACGCGGTGAGCAGGACGTCGCCCAAGCCATCGAAGCCGTCGGCGATGCGATGAGCCGTCACGTCGATCGCGAGCTGGCACGTGCCCGGGCGAGGGGGACAGCACGACTGCGCGGCGGTATTTCCACGCCGCTCAGACCGCTTGTCGAGTCCCTGATGCTGACACTAGCGCGCACGCCAGTTGCGCAGCACCTTGAATTCAAGAGCTGCATCACGGGCGAGCCGAGCGTGCCGCTCGATCGCACGGATCTGGCGGAAGTGCTGGGCAATCTCTTGGAGAACGCCGCCCGTCACGCCAAGAGAGAGGTGCGCATCGGCGCGGATGCCGCGAAACCAGAGATCACGATCGAGGACGACGGTCCGGGTATCGCACCCGCGCAGCGCTCGCGCGTGCTCGAACGCGGGGCGAGGCTGGATGAGCGCGGCGAAGGGGCCGGCCTCGGTCTCGCGATCGTTCAGGACGTGCTCAGTGCCTATGGATGGCAGCTTGCCCTTGCCGACTCCGAACTTGGCGGACTGAAAGCCATCATCGCGCCGGAGGGCAGCCACGATCGGATGGCTGCTGCCGGTTGAAGACCCAGCCCTCCGCTCGACGCACCGCTCAGGTTTGTCAGCGCCGAACGATCGAGCCGGCGCGGTTGATCAGGCGGGCGAGCTGGCGGAAGCGGCTGCCGACGCGGTCGGCGACGAGGTCGCCGAGGCGGTGCTCGAACACCAGCATCAGCTTGCGGCCCTGGCTGCGGAAATGCGTGGCGGGCAGGACGCCCGGTCGCGCCGCCGAGATCAGATGCGCGACGCGGAATGCGGCACCCAAGAGGCGCGCGCGTTCGAGCTGTGCCGGCGTCAGCAACTCCTGCATGGTGACCGGCGGCTGGTTCTCCTCGCTGAGGCCAGCATAGCGGTAGAACACCGACAGGCCGACAAAGGCGCGCTCGGTGTGGGTGATCGCGCCGAAATTGCCGTTGACGACGAGGCTCAGGGTCTGCTCGCCGCGGTGATCGGGATGCACGCGCCAGCCGATGTCGGACAACAGGCACGCGGTGTGGCGCAGCCGGCGGTCCTCCGCGGTCTCCCGCAGCTTGACGACGCGCGCGAGGCGATCGGTCCAGGCGATCAGCTCGTGGGCGTGCTTGGCCGAGCGCGACAGCAGCTGGTTGAGCTCTTCGGCGGCGCAGATCAGGCCGTCCTTGTTGCGTTCGATCTCCGGCAGCTTCTCGTGCAGCAGGCCCTCGCGCACGCCGAAGGTCGAGAACAGGATGGTCTTCGGCTTCGCCACACGGATGATGTGCTCGAGCACCAGCGCCGCATAGGTGAGGAGCGGGCGGCGCGCGTCCGCAACGCTCTCGATGTCGGCGAGCATGTCCGCGGCCGCGAGGCGGCGGAGGCGGCGGGAGAAATCGAGCGCCTCAGCCGCCGAAATCGAATAACCGTGCATCACCTGGAGCGGATAGCCGCTCTTGATGATGTGAATGCGCGCGAGCGCGCGCCAGGTGCCGCCGACCGCGTAGAAGGTGCGGCCGCGGCCCGCGGTGAGCAGCTCGACCTCGTCGATCTCCTCGCGCACGATGCGGTCGGCGCGCTTGAGCGATTTATGCGCGAGGTCCTGCAGCGCCAGCCCGCCGAGCGGCAGCGTCACGCCGCTGCGCACGCTGTTCCTGCGCACGTCGATCAATTCGAGCGAGCCGCCGCCGAGGTCGCCGACGATGCCGTCGGGATGATGGATGCCCGAAATCACGCCGAGCGCCGACAGCCGCGCCTCGCGCGGGCCTGACAGGATCTCGATCTCCACGGCGCAGATGCGCTCGGCCTTGGCGATGAAATCGGGGCCGTTGGAGGCGTCACGGCAGGCCGCCGTCGCGATCGCGAACACCCGTCCGACCTGCATCACGCGGCATAATGCGCGAAAGCGCCTCAGCGAGGTCAGCGCCTTGTCGACCGCATCGGGCGCCAGCAGGCCGGTGCTCTGCACCTCGCGTCCGAGGCCGCACAGCGTCTTTTCGTTGAAGATCGGAATGAGACTCCGCGTCAGTCCCTCGTAGACGACGAGACGGACCGAGTTGGAGCCGATGTCGATGACCGCGACGCTCGAGCCGCGCTTGCGCGGCCGCTTCACGTCGGACATCCCCGATCAGGGTTGATGGCGTTCGTTCCGGCGCGTGAGACGACGCGGCGAGGATTCCTTGAGCGACTTTCCACGGCCAGACAGACTCGGATTTGTCATGAAGTAGTTGTGGACGTTGAAAGGCTCCTCGCCCTTCGCGGTCTTCATACGCGTTGAGGACCCGTCCGGCAACAATTGCCAGCTCTGCTCATTGTCCTTGAGGTTGGCGACCATGATCTGTTCGAGAACCTGCTGATGCACCGTCGGATTTTGCAGCGGGCACAGCACCTCGACGCGGCGGTCGAGGTTGCGCGGCATCATGTCGGCGGACGAGATATACACAGCCGCCTTGGCGCTCGGCAGGCCCTGACCCATGCCGAAGCAGTAGATTCGGCCGTGTTCCAGGAACCGTCCGATGATCGACTTGACGCGGATGTTCTCCGACAGGCCGGGAATGCCGGGGCGCAGGCAGCAGATACCGCGCACCACGAGCTCGACCTGCACGCCGGCCTGGGAGGCCTCGTAGAGCGCGTCGATGATGTCGGGGTCGACCAGCGCGTTCATCTTCATCCAGACCGCGCCGTGACGGCCGTGCCGCGCATGCGCGGTCTCGCCCTGGATGTGCTCGATGATGCGCTTGCGCAAGGTCAACGGCGACACCGCCATCTTTTCCAGATCGCTCGGCGCGGCATAGCCGGTGATGAAATTGAACACGCGCGCGGCATCGCGGCCGATGGTCGGATCGGAGGTGAAGTAAGAGAGGTCGGTGTAGATGCGCGCAGTGACCGGGTGATAGTTGCCGGTGCCGGTATGTACATAGGTGGTGAGGTTGCCGCCCTCGCGGCGTACCACCATCGAGAGCTTCGCATGCGTCTTCAGTTCGAGGAAGCCGTAGACGACCTGCACGCCGGCGCGCTCGAGATCGCGCGCCCAGCGGATGTTGGCTTCCTCGTCGAAGCGCGCCTTCAATTCGATCAACGCCGTGACCGATTTGCCGGCCTCGGCGGCTTCGGCGAGCGTGCGCACGATCGGCGAGTTGTTGGAGGTGCGATAGAGCGTCTGCTTGATCGCCACGACGTCGGGGTCGCGCGCGGCCTGCTGCAGGAACTGCACCACGACGTCGAAGGATTCGTAGGGGTGATGGACGACCAGGTCCTTCTGCCGGATCGCGGCGAAGATGTCGCCGCCGTGTTCGCGCACGCGTTCGGGATGGCGCGGCACGTAAGGGGTGAATTCGAGGTCGGGCCGGTCGAGGCGGGTCAGCTGCGAGAGCTCGTTCATCGCCTGCACGCCTTCGACAAGGAACACCTCGTCGTCGGCGGCCGAGAGCGCGTGCTGAACGAAGCTGCGCAGCTCCTCCGGCATCTTGGCGTCGATCTCGAGCCGGATCACCGACCCGCGGCGGCGGCGCTTCAGTGCGGTCTCGAACAGGCGAACGAGGTCCTCGGCCTCTTCCTCGATTTCGAGCTCGGAGTCGCGGATGATGCGGAAGGCGCCTTGGCCGTGCAGATTGTAGCCGGGGAACAGGCGGTTGATGAACAGGGCGGTGACCTGTTCCAGCGAGATCAGCCGAACCACCTTGCCGTCGGCCGGCAGGCGGATGAAGCGGTCGATCTTGCCGGGCATGCGGATCAGCGCGTTCATCTGCTTGCCGTCGGCGGCGCGCGTGAGCTGGAGCGCGATGGTGAAGCCGAGGCTCGGGATGAACGGGAAGGGGTGGGCCGGGTCGATCGCCAGCGGCGTCAGCAGCGGGAACACGTTGCTGAGGAAGTAATCCTCGATCCAGGTCCGTTCCGCCTTGGTGACGTCCTTGCCGTCGACCAGCACGATGCCGACATCGGCCAGCGTGCCGCGCAAATCGCGCCAGATCGCCTGCTGGTCGGAGGCAAGCTCGGAGACGGTGCGGTTGATCAGCGCGAGCTGCTCGGATGGCGTCAGGCCGTCGGGGCTGCGTTCGGCGATGCCCTCGCGAATCTGCGCCTTGATGCCGGCGACGCGGACCATGAAGAATTCGTCGAGGTTATTCGCAGAAATCGACAGGAATCGCACCCGCTCCAGCATGGGGTGGCTGGGATTGACCGATTCCTCCAGGACGCGACGATTGAAATGCAGCCAGGACAGCTCGCGATTGATGAATCGTTCGGGGCTGGACGCGATCGCCGGAAGGCCGTCGGTTTCCGGGACTTTTTCTTTGGTATCAACAGCTTGCGCAGAGTCCATCAGAAGTCGGTCCATCCTGTCTCGCCTTACCTTGCGACTAACGCGCAAAACCGGCCGGAGCATGTGTTAGAGCGATGACGTTTCGATGACATTGATGTTCCGCTGTTTCCCCGCGTCAAGCGCCGCCTTTGGGGGGCCAGTGGCCGGATCAGGACTCCCGCAAGAGCTCGGCCGCCAGCGCCCTTGTGACGGAACGACCGAGCCGCAGGGCCTCGCTGTCGAGCAGCTCCACGGCCTGGCGGGCGGCGGCCGAGGACCGTTCCAGGCGGGTGGCGAGGTAGCCGACGACGCTTTCGTCCACGGCGAGCTGGCGGTCGGCGCAGAATTTGACGATCAGGCCGCGGAACAGCTGGTCGTCGGGCGGCAGCAACGCCACCACGGGCACCGCGCGCAAACGCGAGCGCAGGTCGCGAAGCTCGATCTCCAGCGCGGCCGGGACATCGCGCCCCGTGAACAGAACATAGGCGCCGTCCTCGCGAGCAAGATTCATCAGGTGGAAGAGGGCGCGTTCGTCGAATTCCCCGGCCTTGAGATCCTCGACCACCAGCGCACCGGTGGCGAGCGCGCCCGGAACGCCTGTGGCGGTCAGGGTGTTGGCCGCGGTCGAGCGGGCGCCCGATATTTCGGCCCAGATCGCGGCGAGGTGGCTCTTGCCGCTGCCTTCCGGGCCGGCGAGCCACATGATCCGGTTCGGCCATTCCGGCCAGCGCTCGACGAGGGCCAGACCGGCCGCGTTGGCGGGGCCTTCGAGGAAATTGTCCCGGCTGAGGCTCTCCGCATGCGGAAGCGAAAACGCCAATTGTCGGGGATGGACGCGGCCTGCCACGCTAGCTTTGCTCCATGCCGGCGTGCCGGCTTGTTGGAAGAGATTCGCCTTCATCGAGCGGGAGTTGGCCTTTTGCGGGGCCGCATTCCCTCTCATTTGGCCTCGATCGTACTCATGTGCCGCAGCCACTCGACCAGGTAGAGCGACACCGAGGAGAGCGTGAAGATCGTGACGAGACCCATCAGGATGATATCATAAGGAGCCGGCTTGAAACCGAAGGCAAGCGCCGCCAGCACCAGGGCGGCGAACGCCACTTGTGCCACCGTGTTGAGCTTGGACACTTTCGACGGCTTCATCTCGACCGGCCGGTCGAACAGCCAGGATACGATCACGGCTGCGACGATCATGATGTCGCGCGAGACCACCAGGATCACGATCCAGCGGGGAATCGCGCCCCAGATGCCCAGCGCCATGTAGATCGAGACCAGCAGCGCCTTGTCCGCGAGCGGGTCGAGCAGGGCGCCGAGCTCGCTGGTCATGTTGAAGCGCTTGGCCAGGAAGCCGTCCACGGCGTCGCTGATTCCGGCGATCAGGAAGACGGCGAACGCCACTTCCATTTGGCTCGACACGATGGCCCAGACGATGATCGGGACCAGCAGGATGCGGCCCAGGGTAATGATGTTCGGAATACTCACGAAAGCGCTTCCCGGCACCCGGTCTGACCTCGAATCCGGCCCCTCGGGAGGCTGAACCGGTTGATATCTACATAGTATAGGGCGGGGCGCCATGCGAGCCATTGCGCGTCCCCGGAATTCGACGTAACCAGCCGCAAACCCACTGGAAATCGGGCATGACCGACCGCAAAAACGGCCTCACTTACGCCGATTCAGGCGTCGATATCGATGCGGGCAACCGCCTGGTCGACCTGATCAAGCCGATGGTGCGCGCCACCGCACGGCCCGGCGCCGACGCCGAGATCGGCGGCTTCGGCGGCCTGTTCGACCTCAAGGCGGCCGGTTTCAAGGACCCCGTCCTGGTGGCCGCGACCGACGGTGTCGGCACCAAGGTCAAGATCGCGATCGAGACCGGGCTGCATGGCGGGATCGGCATCGATCTCGTCGCCATGAGCGTCAACGACCTCGTGGTGCAAGGCGCCGAGCCGCTGTTCTTCCTGGACTATTTCGCTTGCGGCAAGCTCGACCCCGAGGCGACGGCTTCGATCGTCGCGGGCGTCGCGGAAGGTTGCCGGGAATCGGGCTGCGCCCTGATCGGCGGCGAGACCGCCGAGATGCCGGGCCTGTACAAGGACGGCGATTACGATCTCGGCGGCTTTGCCGTCGGTGCGGCGGAGCGGGGCACGCTGCTGCCGCGCAAGGACATCGCCGCGGGCGATGCCGTGATCGGCCTCGCCTCGTCGGGTGTGCATTCCAACGGCTTCTCGCTGGTGCGCAAGATCGTGGAGCAATCCGGCCTCGGCTTCGAGGCGCAGGCGCCGTTCGCTCCGGTGATGACGCTGGGCGGCGCGCTGCTGACGCCGACCAGGCTCTACGTCAAATCCTGCCTGCGCGCGATCCGCGAGACCGGCGCGGTGAAGGGCCTTGCCCACATCACCGGCGGCGGCTTCACCGACAACATTCCGCGCGTGCTGCCGAAGGAGCTCGGTGTCGGCATCGACCTGGCCCGCCTGCCGGTGCTGCCGGTGTTCAAATGGCTGGCGGCGCAGGCCGGCATCGCCGAACTGGAGATGCTGCGTACTTTCAATTGCGGCATCGGCATGATCGCGATCGTCGAGCCCGACAAAGTCGACGAGGTCGTGCGGGTGTTCAGCGATGCCGGCGAGACCGTGGCGCAGCTCGGTACCGTGATCCCGGCCGAGGGCGAGCACCGCGTCGTCTATAACGGCCATCTCGATCTGGCGCTGTGATGAAGCGCCGCGTCGCCATCCTGATCTCCGGCCGCGGCTCCAACATGGCGGCGCTGATCAAGGCCGCAAGCGCGGCGGATTTCCCGGCCGAGATCTCGCTCGTCATCTCCAACAAGGCCGATGCGCTCGGGCTCGAACGGGCCAAGGCGGCCGGCGTGAACACGCTGGTGATCGAGAGCAAGCCGTTCGGGAAGGACCGCGCCGGTTTCGAAAAGGTGCTGCAGGCCGCGCTCGACCAGCACGGCATCGAGCTGATTTGTCTGGGCGGCTTCATGCGCCTGTTCACGGCCGAGTTCACCAAAGCCTGGTACGGGCGGATGCTGAACATCCATCCGTCGCTGCTGCCGTCGTTTCCGGGCCTCGATCCGCACGGCCAGGCTCTACGCGCCGGCGTCAAACTGTCCGGCGCGACGGTGCATTTCGTCATCCCCGAGACCGATGCCGGTCCGATCGTGATGCAGGGCGCGGTTCCCGTCGGCGATCACGACACCGGCGACACGCTGTCGGAGCGTATCCTCGAGGTCGAGCACCGCATTTATCCCGAAGCGTTGCGGCTGCTCGCGACCGGCAAGGTCAAGATCGAGGGCGGTGTCTGCAGGACTGCGGGCAGTTCGGCGTCGGAGAATTTCCTGGTCGCGCCGGTGGTGCGCTGAAGCGCCGTCCTCGCCGCGGTCGTCCCAAACGAAATCCCCCGGCAGAGCCGGGGGCAACGTCATGATCTCTCGCGTGTAGAGTTGAGAGCGATCAGGAGACCTTGAGGTTTTCCGCGGATGCTTTGCCGCGGTTCTCCACGAGGTCGTATTCAACCACCTGGTTCTCGTTGAGGGTGGAGAGTCCGGCGCGCTCGACGGCGGAGATATGGACGAAGACGTCCTTGTCGCTGCCGTTCGGCTTGATGAACCCATAGCCCTTGGTCGGGTTGAACCATTTGACGGTGCCCTTTTGCGGCATCCTCAGTCTCCTCCACTAGATAAAAAAGACGCGGCCGCTTTTCGCGTGCCACGCCACAAACGGGCTTCCGGAAGTCTGTTCGAGTCTCATTGTCGCGAAACGCACAGCGGCCAATTCCGATTGTGGCCAACATTGCAACATGAAAATCGCCCGTTAGCAAGCAGCGCGCGAATTTCAAGATGGGGGCGGGCACCATCGTCTGCTATTTGCGACCTGTGGCCACGGAACCACAATCGAGGGCAATAGGCGCGGTGACGACGGGCCAACCGGTTGACCCTCCGTGGCAGTTCGGCACAAATCGCGGCACGCGCGAGCCGCTGCTGTTGCATTTTTGCGGGCCGGCCATTGCTTCGGGATTAGTCGTTATGTGCTGCCCCTCGCAGCTCACCAGGACACGGCAGACGATCGGGCTGGACCGCGTTCGCGGAATCGCGGCAACAGTCACGATGGCGCTTGCGCTGGTGCTCGCCGCGACGATCTCGGCGGCGACGCCGGGTTTCGCGCAGACCCCGACACCGGCTGCGTCTCCGACGCCGACGCCGTCACCGACCCCGGTGTCGACGTCGATCAACTACGATCGTTCAGTCGGCAACAGCGCGCTCGATCTGGGCTCGAACTTCCTGGAGCGGCTCGGCAACCAGGCCTCGAACGGTTTCAACCGGACGTCCCGGACCAATCCCGGCGGCGGCGGGGCGTCTGCAAGCACGGAAGATCCGCGTTACCGGACCTGGTTCGAGGGTTACGGCATCTCGGTCCGCACCGACGCACAAGGCGACTTCGTCGGCGACCGGCGCAAGACGGTCGGCGGCGTCGCGGGCTTCGGCGCGCGCGTGGCCACCGGCGTCAATCTCGGTTTCTCCGTCGACCAGAGCCACACCGACGTCGATGTGCCGCTGGCGCTGCAGTCGGCAACGCTCGACCTGACCCAGATCGGCTTCAACGGCTCGGTCGACAAGGGCCCGTGGACCTGGGCGTTCGCGGTGGTGCACGGTTTCGGCAAGGTCCGCTCCAGCCGCGACACCGGCCTTGGCGTTGCGAATGCGAGCTATCGCGCCGCGGTCGACGGCGCGCTGACCGAGATCAGCTATTATTGGACCAAGGACCAGATGCGCATCGTGCCCAAGGGCGCGCTGGAATATGTGCGCGCCACCAGCGCCGCGTTCCAGGAGACCGGCGGTCTCGACCCGCTCAACGTCGGCTCGACCGCGCTCTCACGCGCGCGCGTGATGATCGGGGCCGAGATCGGCCGCTACTTCATCATCGACCAGAAAATCCTCGACCTGTCCGCCTACGGCAAGTTCGTCGACAATTTTCACCAGGACCTGGGATCGATCCAGGTCAGCCTCGGCGCCCAGAACATCGTGGTTCCCGGCATCGGCGAGAGCCGTTACGGCATGGATGCCGGCGCCTCGGCTTCGCTCAGCCTGACCAGCGTGGCGCGGCTCTATGTCAATTACGACGGCAAGTTCCGCAACGAACTGACCTCGCACCAGGGCACCGTCGGCTTCGAATACAAATGGTGAGCGGAGTGCTCGCCCAAGCACTCAAGCCGGCGTCGCCGCGACATATCCTGTCAATCCAAAACCTTCGCGCGCCGCCGTCATCATCGGCACCAGCGCGTTCGGATGGATGAACTCGTCGCGGAAGCAGGGATAGGCCTTGGGATCGAAGATCTTCTTCAGCCAGTCGACTACGATCTTGTGGCGCTCGGAGGTGCGGAATTCCTTGTGATAGGTGAGCCAGAGATCGGCATGGTGGCTGACGCCGAGATCGACGGCGATCAGCGGCGCGCCGAGCGCGATCGAGACCGTCGGCAGGAAGCCGATGCCGGCGCCGCGCTCGACGGCATAGAGCACGCCGACCGAGGAATTGGTCTTGATCCCGACGATGCCCTCGAGCGACTTCAACCCGAGCACGCGGGCGTAGGCGCCGTCGTCGACCTGCGGCGCGCTCTGCTTGATGATGCGATGGTTCTTCAGCTCGGCCAGGGTCGCCGGCACGCCGTAGAGGTTCTCGTACTCCTTGGAGACGAAGGGATAGATGTGCAGGCGGCCGAGCTTGGCGACGATCAGGTCGGGATTGGTCGGCGGCTCGAGCTGGATCGCGATATCCGATTCAAGCCGCGCGACGTCGGCCTGCTCCATCGCGCAGCGTAGATCGACGGTGATCCTGCGGTAGGTCTTCTGGAAATCGATCAGCCGCGGCAGGATCCAGAAATTGCCCGGGCCTTCCGTCACCGCGACGCGTACGGTGCCCGAAGTGTCGTTCGACGACCGCGAGGCGCGCCGGAAGACGTTGAAGGCATGACGCTCCATATGCGCAACGTCGGCGATCATCGCGCTGCCTTCATCGCTGAGCGTGAGTCCGCTCTGGTCGCGCAGGAACAGCTTGCAGCCGATACTCTCCTCGAGCCGGTCGATCCGGCGCATCAAGGTGGTGGAGGTGAGCCCGAGCTCTTCGGCTGCATTGCGAAAACTTTTATATTTTGCGCACGCTAAAAACAGTTTCAAATCGTCCCAGGACGCGCCCAGGGCTTCTTCACGGTGCTGCATCATCGCAGCACCCCGGTGCAATAACTGCTGCATACTCCTGATCCCCAGCCGCTAAGCTCATCGGCATAGCGGGGCACGAAAGCCTCGGACGATAGAGGCGTGATATGGCTATGGAAAGGGGCTCGTTTGCCGCAAGGCATGATTTCGATGCTTTGCCGATGAGCCCGGATGTCGATGTCCGCTGTGCGCAATTTTCCGAAATTGCCGCGCTTGCCGAGCTGGCGCACCGGCTGGTGCCGGGCGTGCGGATCGGGGCGGCCGAGCTTGCGCGATATTTCACGTTCGATCCCCAGAGCATCCTGACCTTCAGCCGGAAGGGCCAGCTCGTCGGCGGCATGGCCTTCCTGTTTCTCAATAACCGCGGCTATGACGCGCTGCTGCTCGACGAGATCTGCCTGACCGCGCCCGAGACGCATTATCTCGCTTCCGCGAAGGAAGACGTCGCGGCCATCTACATTTGGGCGATCGCGGCGACGGGCCGCGGCATCGCCGGTCTCGGCAAGGCCGCGGCGCATCTGCGACAGCTAAGGTTTCGCAACGCCGATTGCTATGCGCAGCCGTCAACGGTGGCCGGCCGCGACATCATGAAGGCGACCGGTTTTGCGCCGGTGCCGAGCTTCCAACCCGATCTCTGGTGCTACGAGAGGCCCTGGCATCGGCAATCAATGCGCATGCCGGGCGCGATCATCCAAGCAAGGAGTTTTGCAGATGCACGGTACTAGGATTCCCGTCGCCAAGCCCAGTTCCCGCGCCATCACCGTCCGCCTCGCGCGCGATCCCAACGATCTCATGCTGGTCACGGCGATCCGCTCCGCGGTCTATCTCGCCGAGCAGGATTGTCCGTTCGAGGAGGAGTTCGACGGCAACGACATGGTCGCCGCGCACTTCATCGGCTTCGTCGGCAACGAGCCAGCGGGCTGCCTGCGGGTGCGCTTCTTCGGCGATTTCGCCAAGGTGGAGCGGCTCGCGGTGCGTCACCAGTACCGCCGCTCGCGCGTCTCGTTCAAGCTGGTGCAGGCCAGCGTCGACTACGTGAAGCGCAAGGGCTTTCGCAAGATCTACGGTCAGGCGCAGGACAGGCTGGTCGATTTCTGGGCCCATTTCGGCGCCAAACCGCTCGGCCACAATCGCAAGATCACTTTCTCGGATTTTTCCTATACTGAAATGCTGCTGGAGATCGAGCCGGGCCCGGACGCGATCACGCTCGACAGCGATCCCTATGTGATCATCCGGCCCGAGGGCGATTGGGACCGGCCGGGCGTGCTCGACGCCTCGGCGGGGCGGGCGGTGACCTCACCGCTGCGGGACCTCGCGCTCGCCGGCAGCTGAAATCGGTGCAGCTCGGCGCAACACGATGCTGGCTTCCATCCACGACGATCCGCCAATCCTGGTCTGCGCGGATCTTCAGGTCGAATACCTGACCCCCGGGCGCCGCCATGTCATCCTCGATGGCGACGCCACGACCGCAAGCTGCCTGGACCTGCTGACGCTGTGGCGCGGCCATCTGTGGCCGGTGATGCATCTGAAGCGGATCGCGCAGGCGGCCTGGTTCAATCCGGCATCCAGGCTGACCGATTGGATTGCGCAGACCAAGCCGCAGCCGGGGGAGATGACGTTCCAGCACCCGCTGCCGTCCGCCTACAGCTCGTCGCGGTTTGTGGACTACATGTCCAATATCCGTGCCATGCGCTGCATTCTGATCGGTTTTTCGCTGGACGAGACCATTTTGGCGACCGCCGTGGAAGGGTTTCACCGCAGCCATCGCTACCACGTGATCACGGACGCCGTGGCTTGCCGGCAGCCAGGTACGGGCGATGCCGCCGCCTACAAGCAAGCGGTAGTGAATGTCATCGCGAACTTTGCTACAGTCCAGTCCAGCGCCGAACTGATCAGAACCAGCGGCGCCGTTGCGGTGTAAGCGGCCGCGACCGGCGGATGGGGTTAAGAGATTGTCACGGGGAGACGAGCTCAAGGAGCTGGCGAGCGATTTGTCGCGTGCCGCCGAGACGGCGCGCAGGCTCGGCCTGCCGACGACGGTCTATCTGCTCTCGATGGCGCTGGTTGAGGTGAGGGAAGCCGCTGCCGGTGCGGATGACGGGCATGACGACGATGCGGCGTGAGCGCTGCTCCAACTGCCCTTCTGCGATGCGCGGCTTTGTCATCTGCGGCTTTGTGCAACGCTGCTGAGCGCTTGCTGCCGACGAATTGACGTTGCAAGTTCTGCGCTGTCGCAATAGCCAAGGTACTCGATCATCGAGTGATGACGCCGGCTATGCCTGCGACGTGACGCTTTCAAGGATCTCTAGCAATGTCCATGCTGCCCAATTCGCAAGAGGCCCGGGATGTGGCCTATCAGCTCCATCCCTACACCAACGCGCGCACGCATCAGCAGGCCGGTCCCCTGGTGATCGAACGCGGCGACGGTCCTTACGTCTTCGATGCGTCGGGCAAGCGCTATTTCGAGGCGATGGCCGGCCTGTGGAGCGTCGGGCTCGGCTTCAACGAGAAGCGGCTGGTCGAGGCCGCGCACAAGCAGATGCTGGCGCTGCCGTTCTACCACACGTTCTCCGCCAAATCGCACGGGCCCTCGATCGATCTTGCCGAAAAGCTGGTCGCGCTCGCGCCGGTGCCGATGAGCAAGGTGTTCTTCACCAACTCGGGCTCGGAAGCCAACGACACCGTGTTGAAGCTGATCGCCTATCGCTCCAATGCGCTCGGCCAGCCGCAGCGCAAGAAGGTGATCAGCCGGATGCGCGCCTATCACGGCGTCACCATTGCCTCGGCCAGCCTCACGGGCCTGCCGAACAACCATCGCTCGTTCGATCTGCCGCTGCCGAACATCCTGCACACGGGCTCGCCGCATTTCTACAAGGATGGCGCCCCCGGCGAGAGCGAGGAGGCGTTCGCGACGCGGCGGGCGGAGGAGCTCGACGCCCTGATCCAGAAGGAAGGGCCCGACACCATCGCGGCGTTCTTCGGCGAGCCGGTGATGGGCGCGGGCGGCGTCATCGTGCCGCCGGCGACCTATTGGGACAAGATTCAGAAGGTCCTGACCAAGTACGACATCCTGCTGGTCGCCGACGAGGTGATCTGCGGCTTCGGCCGCACCGGCAAGATGTTCGGCTGCGAGACCTATGGCATCAAGCCCGACGTGCTCGTGGTCTCCAAGCAGATCACCTCGAGCTATTTCCCGTTCTCGGCGATCATCATGAACGACCGCATGTTCGAGCCGATCGCGGACGAGAGCAACAAGATCGGCGTGCTCGGTCACGGCTTCACTGCCGGCGGTCATCCGGTCGGCTCGGCGATCGCGCTGGAAAACCTCAAAATCATCGAGGAACGCGGCCTGGTTGCGCATGCCGCCGAGCTCGGCGGCTACATGCAGGGCCGCTTGCGCGAGCTCACCAGTCATCCGCTGGTCGGTGAGGTCCGCGGCGTCGGCATGATCGCGGCGATCGAGCTCGTGCTCGACAAGGGCCGCAAGACCGCGGCGGCGACGCCGGGCGCCGTCGGCGGCATGGCGAGCCGCATGCTCCAGGAGCGCGGCGTGATCTCGCGCAACATGCTGGACGCCATCGCCATCTGCCCGCCGCTGATTGTCACCAAGGCCCACATCGATGACCTGGTCGCGGCGATCTCGGGCGTGCTGGACGACATGAAGGCGGAAGTGGCGAAGCTGACGCCGGCGTAAGCCGAGCTGCGGCGTCAAATTCCGTCATTGCGAGCGCAGCGACTTGTTCGCCGAAGCCTTTGGCGTAGGCGGAAGCAATCCAGAATCCCTCCTCGGAAACAGTCTGGATTGCTTCCACTCGCAATGACGGTGGAGAGGCGGTGCGGCTGACCGTTACGCCCGCTGAACCCCGATCACGCGGCCTTTCTCGACCGCCAGCGCCAGCTCGCCGCGCTTCAGCTTCAAGGCGGCGTCACCGAACAGCTCGCGGCGCCATCCGCGCAGGGCGGGGACGTCGGCCTCGTCGTCGGCTGCGATCTCTTCGAGATCGTCGACGGTTGCGATCACCTTGCTTGCGACCGCATGCTTCTCGGCGGTCATGCGCAGCAGGACCTTCAGGAGCTCGACGATGGCGGCGCCGTTGTTGTTGCGCGGCTTCTCCAGCTTCGGCAGCGTCGAAAAATCCCGCGCCAGGCCACGCTCGACCGCGGCGACGATGTCCGCACCCCATTTGGACTTCTCGAACCCCTTCGGCACAGAGCGAAGATGGGCGAGCTTCTCCAGCGTGGTCGGCGCGTGGGTGGCGATGTCGGTGACTGCCTCGTCGCGCAACACCCGGCCACGCGGCACGTCACGGCTTTGGGCTTCCTGCTCACGCCAGGCCGCGACTTCCATCAGGACGGCGAGATCCTTCGGCTTGCGCACCCGCGTCTTCAGACGCTCCCAGGCGCGCTCGGGATGGAAGTCGTAGGTTCGGGGGGAGGTAAGGACCTCCATCTCGATCGAGACCCATTCGCTGCGGCGGCGTTTCTTGAGGTCGGCATCGAGCGCGGCGAACACGTCGCGCAGATGCGTGACGTCGGACACCGCATAGTGCATCTGCTCCTTGGTCAGCGGCCGGCGCGACCAGTCGGTGAAGCGGTGGGTCTTGTCCGGGCGGTGGCCGGCAACCTTCTCGACCAGCGCGTCGTAGGCGATGCTGTCGCCGTAACCGAGCACCATCGCGGCAACCTGGGTGTCGAACACCGGATGCGGGATGATGTTGGCCTGGTGCCAGATGATCTCGATGTCCTGGCGGGCGGCGTGGAAGACCTTCAAGACGCTCTCATTGGCCATCAGCTCGAAGAACGGCTTGAGGTCGATCCCTGGGGCCAGCGTGTCGATGACGATGGCTTCCTCGGCGCTGGCCATCTGCACCACGCACAGCAGCGGGTAGTAGGTGGTCTCGCGCAGGAACTCGGTATCGACTGTTATGACGGGGTGCTTGGCCAGCCGGCTGCATGCAGCCGCGAGGTCAGCGGTGGTGGTAATCAAATCCATGAACGACCCATGACACTTGCCATCAGCCGTTCTGCCGAAAGTGCTGTGATGTCAAGGGGCTCGATGCGAATTCGAGCCTTGCATTTGGGCCGGAATCGCTTTTTCCGACGAAATTCCTATTCGTAGCGGACCCGGTGCGAGGATTTGCGGGCGCAGGGCAGCGCCACCACGACCACGCACATGGCGACCAGCGCCAGTCCCAGGAACTCGATAACCAACAGATCCACGGCGAAACCTCCAGAAACATTGATAGATTTGTCGGGGGTGCGTTGAGGGTCTGTTAATTGCAATGGTTACCGGCGGTGCGACGGGCCGGATGGTGGACGGGGGGTTAATGGCACCATTCCGCTCGTCGTCATGGCCGGGCTTGTCCCGGCCATCCACGTTCTTTTCGCGCGCGCAAGCGCGTGGATGCCCGGGACAAGCCCGGGCATGACGAGGCCTAGGTTTACGGCAGCTTCAGCGACGTCTCCGCATTGTACGGCTTCAGCGTCTCATCCGCGGCCTTCTGCGCCGCCACGAGAGCTTCCTTCGGCTGCTTCTTGCCATTGAGGACCAGCATCACCTCGTCCTCGAGGGTCTTGCGGACCGGGACGGTCTTGTAGGTGGCGAACCAGGGCTTGGCGACGTCGAGCTGCTCGACGGCGGTCTTGGCGTCCGGGTTCTTGTTCAGGAAGTCGACCATCTCAGGCGTCTTGTACGCCGCCATGTTGGGCGCGAAATAGCCGGTAGCGCGGCTCCACCAGCCGCTCTGCTCGGGCGAGGTCATCCACTTGATCAGCGTCCAGGCGGCCTTCTGCTTGTCGGCCTCCAGCCCAGCCGGAACGATCAGCGAGGCGCCGCCGATCGGCACGGCGTTGCGGACGTTGCGCGGGATGAAGGCGACCTTGTAGGCGAACTTGGCGTTGTCGCGCACATAGGTGAGCGAGCCCGTCGACAGCATCATCATCGCGGCATTGCCGGAGATGAAGGAGGTGCTGACCGCAGGTCCCGGCGTCGCGCCGGGCGTGTGGACCTTGTGCTTGTAGACGAGGTCGTTCCACCAAGTGAGCGCGCCGAGCATCGAGGGCGTGTCGTAATAGACCTCGCCGCCGAACTCCTCGTTGTAGTAGCGCCCGCCATTGCTCATGGTGAGCGTTTCCATCATCCAGCCGCAATAGTCGTAGGCGCAGGGGATCGCGATGCCCCATTGGGTCACCTTGTCGCCGTCGCGCTTGGTGAGCTTCTTCGCCCAGTCGGTGAGCTCGGCCCAGGTCTGCGGCGGCTTGTTCGGGTCGAGGCCGGCTTCCCTGGCCTTGTCGGCGTTGATGTAGAGCAGCGGCGTCGAATTGTGGAACGGCACGCCGTAGACCGAGCGGTTGATCACCGCGTTGCCTTGCAGGGCCGGGAAGAACTGACCGAGGAATTGCTCCTTGGTGGTGCCGTCGGCCTTGATCAGCGCATCGAGATTGGTGAGCTCGTTCTCGATCTGCATGTCGAGCAGGAAGTTGGCCGACATGATCACGGCGGACGGCGGCTTGCCGGCCTTGATCGCGGCGCGCGTCTTGATCAGCGTGTCGTCATAGGAGCCGGTGTAGACGGCGGTCGCCTTGATGTCAGGATGGGTCTCGTTGAATTCCTTGATCAAGGTGCCCATGTCGCGGGCGAGCTTGCCGTCGACGGGGACTGGGAAGAACAGATCGATCTCGGTCGGGCCTTCGCCGGCGAGAGCCGGAAAGGCGAGGACGCTTGCCAGAGAACCTGCCAGAGTACCTGCCATGGCAAGGCCGAGCATGAGCCTGCGGGAGAACAGCATCGGAAAATCTCCTATTTGATGCCTGAGGTGACGAAAGAACTGATGAAGCGCTTCTGGAAGATCAGGAAGGTGACGAGCAGCGGGCCGATCACCATCAGCGTGCCGGCGGCGATGGTGCCCCAGGCCTGCGTGCCTTCGGCGGTCTTGGTGAAGACGGACAGGCCGACCGTGAGCGGCCGCTTGTCCGGCGAATTGATCACCATCAGCGGCCACAGGAAGTCGTTCCAGTGGCTGGTCACGGAGATAATGGCGAAGGCCGAGAAGCTCGGCATCGACAGCGGCACGTAGATGTGGCGGATCCGTTGCAGCAGGCTGGCGCCGTCGATCAGGGCAGCGTCTTCCAGCTCGGTCGGGATCGCCTCGAACGCCTGGCGCATCAGGAAGGTGCCGAAGGCGGAGGCGAAGAACGGCATCATCACGCCGGTGAGCGTGTCGTAGAGACCGAGCTGCGCCACCAGGGACAGGTTCGGCACGATCAGCAGCACCGGCACCAGCATCAGCTGCATCAGGAACAGATAGAAGATCGGCGTCTTGCCGACGAAGTTCAGGCGCGCAAAGGCAAAGCCCGCCAGCGTGATCGTGACGAACTGCACCAGCAGGATGCCGGCGCAGATGAGGGTGGTGTTGAGCGTGTAGCGCGGGAAGTCGCCGATCTCCCAGGCATCCCTGATGTTGTCGAGCGTCGGCTTCACGCTCGGCATCAGCTCGGCCATGGCGTTGATACCATCGGAGGCCGGGCGCAGCGTCGCGACGACCATCCACAGAAACGGGATGAGCCATACGATCGCCAGCAGCAAGGTCAGCAGGAAGCCGAGCTTGGGCGTGATCTCATTGCGGGTGGCGAGCGGGGCGTCTCTGGTGAACCAGTCCATCAGCTTCATGGCCCGCCCTCGCGGTTCGCCATGGTGCGGAAGGAGAGTGCGGTCAGCCCCATGAGCGCAGCGAGCGTCAGCAGCGTCGCGGCCGAGGCCTTGCCGACGTCGTAATGCTCGACCGCCTGCTGGTAGATGTAGAACAGCACGAGGTTGGTCGAATTCGACGGCCCGCCCTGGGTCATGACGAAGACGTGGTCGACCTGCGTCACCGCGTTGAGGGTGGCGATGACGATCACGAACAGGAAGGTGGGCTTGAGCTCCGGCAGGATGATATGGCGAAACCGCCGATAAGGCCCGGCGCCGTCGAGATGCGCCGCCTCCATCACGTCCTCCGGCACGGCCTGGAGGCCGGCGAGGAAGAACAGCATGTAATAGCCGGCGTTCTTCCAGATCGTGATGACCATGATCGCATAAAGCGCGACGTCGGGATCGCCGAGCCAGTTCGGCAGCACCGGAAGCAGGCGGCCGATGTAGAAGTCGAGCAGGCCGACATTGGGCAGGAAGATGAACATGAACAGCGCGGACGCCGCGACCATCGGGATCAGCACCGGCAGGAACAGCGCGGCACGCAGCGCGCTGTTGACGGCGTGGGTGCGCGCCAGCGCCAGCGCGAACAACAGCGCCAGGCCGATGCTGGGGACCGCGGTGCCAACGGCATAGATCAGGTTGTTGACGACCGCGCCGGTGAAGGCGGGGTCGGCCAGCACCGCGCTGACATTGTCGAGACCGACGAAGCGGACCGGCGCCTTGGGGGTGGCGCGCTGATAGAGCGCGTCGAGGACGACGCGGCCCATCGCGCCATAGGTGAACAGCGCCAGGAAGACGAGCGAGGGCAGCAGCAGCAGATAGGCGGGCAGTGATGCCTTGAGCCGGGTCGTGAAGCGCCGGATGACTTCGAGGCGCGGCGCCGCCGTGGTCGCGACCGGGAGAGCCGCGGGTTCAGCGAGGCTCATCTCACCGCGCCGGAAACTTGAGCGCATAGTCGCGGCCGTCCACTCCCGCCGGCGGCTCGAAGGGGAAGCGCAGACTGTCGTCCAGGAAGTCGTGGCTGTGCACGACGAGATTGTCGTCGTCGATCAGCACGACGCCATAGGCGGGCGGCTCGTGGCTCGCCAGATGCGGCGCGTCGGCATTGAGCTCGAACCACACCTGGTGGTTGGTGCCGCGCAGCGTCGAGAACGGGATCTTGCCGTAGCTGCCGAAGATCGGCCGGTGCACATGGCCGAAGAAGAGGTGGCGGATACGCGCGCGATAGGGCGCGATCACCTCGGCGAATTCAGCGCTCTGCTTCAGCCCGATCTCGTCCATCGCGTGGACGCCGACGGGGAAGGGCGGATGATGCATGAAGAATACGAAGGGCTGGTCGGCAGGCGCCGCGGCCAACGTCTTCGCCAACCAGTCGAAACGCTTTGCGCACATCTCGCCGGCGTGGCTGGTCTCGTCCAGCGTGTCGAGGAAAACGAACAGGCCGTGCTCGGTGGTGCGGGTGCCCTGCACGAAGCCGTTGGCATCGCGCGGCGCGGCTTTCAGCGCGTCAAGGCAAGTCACGCGCTTGTCGTGGTTGCCGACCATGGCGATGTAGGGAATCTTCAGCGCGGCCATCGCGTCGGCGAAATTGGCGTAGGAGTCCGCCTCACCCCAATGGGTGAGGTCGCCGGTCACGACCGCGAAGGCGGCATCGGACTGGTGCTGGTTGATGTCGGCGATCGCCGCGTCCAGCCGGGCGCGCGGGTCAAGCCCGTAAAGCGTCGAGCCGGGATTCGCCAGATGCGTGTCGGTGATGTGGATGAACTTGAAGGGCATGCGCGCGCTTTGTCAGGATGGTTCGAGGACGGACGCCTCCGGCAAGACGACCCTGACAGGCGGTTAGAGCGCGTGTGTTTCAGTTTGATGACAGTGGTTCCCAAGGGCGCGACGCGTCCACAACGCGCGCCGGGACCGCAATGGCGTAGCGCAACGCGCAATCCATGCAGTGGATCAATTAGAGATGGTAGTGCGCGGTCGAGCCCGCCTCACGTCCCGCAGAACGTCTGCAGCACGCGCTGGTCCGGCAGTGGCGGGTCGGCGTAGGCGGCATAGTCCGGTTGGTCCTCGAACGGCCTCGCCAGCACCTTCACCAATTCCTCGAACGGCGCGTAGTCGTCGTCGTTCACCGCCGCCTGGATCACGGCCTCGATGCGGTGGTTGCGCGGAATGAACATCGGGTTGACCGCGTGCATCGCGGCCTGCCGCTCGGCGGCCGTTTGCGGCTCCAGCGCGATGCGCGCGCGCCAGCGCCCGGCCCATTCGTCGAAGGCCGCGGGCTCCATGAACTGCGCACGCGCATCCGCGCTGTCATCAACGGCAGCATCGCCCAGCTTGCGGAAGGTGAGGGTGAAGTCGGCCTGGTTCTTGGCCATGGCATCGAGCAGGTCCTGGATCAGCGCCTCGTCGCCGTCGCGCTCGGTGAACAGGCCGACCTTCCTGCGCAGGCCGGCCTGATAGGCGGCGCTGAACTGATCCGAGAAGGCGCCGAGAATGTCCTGGGCCTCGGCGACCGCCTTCTCTTGCTCGTCCGAGAACAGCGGCAGCAGGCATTCGGCGAGGCGCGTCAGATTCCACAAGGCGATGCGCGGCTGGTTGGCATAGGCGTAGCGGCCCATCTCGTCGATCGAGGAGAACACCTGCGAAGGGTTGTAGGCGTCCATGAAGGCGCAGGGGCCGTAGTCGATGGTCTCGCCTGATATCGACGAGTTGTCGGTGTTCATCACGCCATGGATGAAGCCGACCAGCAGCCAGCGCGCGATGAGCTGGGCCTGGCGCGCGACCACGGCGGCGAGCAGAGAATGATAGGGCCGCTGCGCGTCGCGCAGCTCGGGGTAATGTCGCGCAATGACATGGTCGGCAAGGGCGCGGACGGCCTCGGTGTCGCGGCGGGCGGCGAAGAACTGGAACGTGCCGACCCTGATATGGCTGGACGCGACGCGCGTCAGCACCGCGCCGGGCAGCGCGGATTCGCGGAGCACGTGCTCGCCGGTGACGACAGCGGCAAGCGAACGTGTTGTTGGAATGCCCAAGGCGAACATGGCTTCGCTGACGATGTATTCCCGCAGCACCGGCCCGAGCGCCGCGCGGCCATCGCCACGGCGGGAGAACGGGGTGGGGCCGGATCCCTTGAGCTGGATGTCGCGGCGGACGCCGTCCTTGTCGATGACCTCGCCGAGCAGGATGGCGCGGCCGTCGCCGAGCTGGGGCACGAAATGGCCGAACTGGTGGCCGGCATAGGCCATGGCGATCGGGTCGGCCCCGGCGGGAACCGTCTTGCCGGCCAGGATCGCCGCGCCTTCCGGGGTCTCCAGCACGTCGGGATCGAGTCCGAGTTGGGCCGCCAGCGGCCGGTTCAGCTTGATCAGCCGGGGGGCCGCGACCGGGGTCGGAGCGACGCGGGCAAAGAAGCTGTCCGGCAGCGCCGCATAGGAGTTCTGGAAGGGGAAATGCACCGTCATGGCCTCAAGATAGGGCTGGAACGCCCGATGGCAAAGGCTCGGCCCCTGATATGCCAAAAATGGGCGCTTCCGGCCCAAAACAGGGCGTTCCCTTGGTTGCCGCCCCGGGCCTCCTCGGGTAAACCCTGCCGCAATCTCGAACCGGCCCTGACGGGCCGTCCGATTCGATATCCTTCAGACATCATTTTTGGGACGACCATGCATCGCTACCGGTCACATACATGCGGCGCGCTCCGCGAGAGCAACATCGGCGAGACGGTCCGCCTGTCAGGCTGGGTCCATCGCGTTCGCGACCATGGCGGCGTGCTGTTCATCGATTTGCGTGACCATTACGGCCTGACCCAGTGCGTGGTCGACCCGGACTCGCCCGCATTCTCGCTGGCCGAGAAGCTGCGCTCGGAATTCGTGGTGCGGATGGACGGCAAGGCCCGCCGCCGCCCTGAAGGTACCGACAATGACGATCTGCCGACCGGCAGGATCGAGATCTACGTCACCGAGATCGAGGTGCTGGGCCCGGCCGGCGACCTGCCGCTGCCGGTGTTCGGCGACCAGGAATACCCCGAAGACATCAGGCTCAAATATCGCTTCCTGGACCTGCGGCGCGAAAAGCTGCACCAGAACATCATGACGCGCGTCGAGATCATCAAGTCGATGCGCCGGCGCATGGAGGGGCAGGGCTTCTTCGAGTTCAACACCCCGATCCTGACCGCGTCCTCGCCGGAAGGCGCGCGCGACTTCCTGGTGCCTTCGCGCATCCATCCCGGCAAGTTCTACGCGCTGCCGCAGGCGCCGCAGCAGTACAAGCAGCTGCTGATGATGTCGGGCTTCGACCGCTACTTCCAGATCGCGCCGTGCTTCCGCGACGAGGACCCGCGCGCCGATCGTCTGCCGGGCGAGTTCTACCAGCTCGACGTCGAGATGAGCTTTGTCACGCAGGAAGACGTGTTCGCGGCGATGGAGCCCGTCATCACCGGCGTGTTCGAGGAGTTCGCCAAGGGCAAGCCGGTCAGCAAGAACTGGCGCCGCATCCCGTTCGCCGAGGCGCTGCGCAAATATGGCAGCGACAAGCCGGACCTGCGCAACCCCATCGAGATGCAGGACGTCTCCGAGCATTTCCGCGGCTCCGGCTTCAAGGTGTTCGCGCGGATGCTGGAAGATCCCAAGAACCAGGTCTGGGCGATCCCGGCACCGGGCGGCGGCAGCCGCGCGTTCTGCGATCGCATGAATTCGTGGGCGCAAGGCGAAGGCCAGCCCGGCCTCGGCTACATCATGTGGCGTGAGGGCGGCGAGGGCGCAGGTCCCCTGGCGAACAACATCGGGCCTGAGCGCACCGCGGCGATCCGCGCGCAGATCGGCACCAAGGAGGGCGATGCCGCCTTCTTCGTCGCCGGCGATCCCGACAAGTTCTGGAAGTTCTCTGGTTTGGCCCGCAACAAGGTCGGCGAGGAGCTGAACCTCACGGACAAGGAGCGGTTCGAGCTCGCCTGGATCGTCGACTTCCCGATGTACGAGTACAACGACGAGGACAAGAAGGTCGACTTCTCGCACAACCCGTTCTCGATGCCGCAGGGCGGCCTTGAGGCGCTGAAGGGCCAGGATCCGCTGACCATCAAGGCGTTCCAGTACGACATCACCTGCAACGGCTACGAGATCGCCTCGGGCGGCATCCGCAACCACGTGCCGGAAGCGATGGTGAAGGCGTTCGAGATCGCGGGCTATGGCGAGCAGGCAGTGGTCGACCGCTTCGGCGGCATGTATCGCGCCTTCCAATACGGCGCACCGCCGCATGGCGGCATGGCCGCGGGCGTCGACCGCATCGTGATGCTGCTCTGCGGCACCACCAATCTGCGCGAGATCTCGCTATTCCCGATGAACCAGCAGGCCATGGACCTCCTGATGGGCGCGCCGTCGGAAGCCACCACCAAGCAGCTGCGCGAGCTGCATGTGCGGGTCAACCTGCCGCAGAAGTGAGGGGTGGCGGCCGGTCTCGTGCCCCGGACGCAGCGCAGCGCTACTTGAACAATGCTCTGCAGAGCCGGGGCCCACGTCGCGTTGAAACGCAGACGCCTGGGACCCGGCCCTGCGTCGCGTCATTTCATGCCGCGCCGCGTCCGGGACACGAGACCACCAAAGCGATCTACAACCCCGTCGATGCCTCGATCCTGAACTGCGCCAGCGCGATGATCGGCTCGTTGTCGAGGACATCGATCAGCTGAAGCACCGGCAGCTTGCCGAGCGGGGTCAGCTTGATGGTCAGCGTCTGCCCCGACGTCGCGACGAAGCCGGCGAGCGCGTCGACCGCAGCCCTGACATCGAGATTGGACGCCGCGAGCTTCTCGCCTTGCGCGCGGATCATCTCGACGATGGCGCTGCGCGCAGCGTCGCGGCTGACATTCTGCATACGCGCGAACTGCGCCACGACGAGATCGACCACGCCGCTGTCGCGCAACGAGAGCTCGATCGCGCCGGTCTCGACCTGCGCCGCCTGGTCCATCGCCTGCACCGGGTCGGCGGTGAACAGGCCGCGCGGAACGTTGGCGAGCGCGAACCGGGCCTGCGCCCTGGCGAGGTTGCCGAGATCGAGCGTGGCCGGCGCGAGCGCGAACGCGCCTGAGGATTCCGTCCAGGCCGCGCCGAGATCGAGGTCGATCGCAAGCTTGTCCACGCCAGCCACGATCAGCGGCTGCAGCGCCGGATTGGCAGGATCGGTCGGCGTGACCATCTTGACGACCAGATTGGCCTTGCTCGGAATCGATCCGACCAGCTGCCCCCAGCTCAGGCTGATCGTGTCGACGGTGACGGGCTGCCGCGTGTTCTTATGGGGCGCAGTCACGCCCTTGACCTCGGCGCCTTCAAGCACGCGGAACAGGCCCAGCATCTGATCGGGCGAGGGCGGCTGCCCCTGGCTGCTGAGCCCTGCCGCCCAGCGCATCAGGTTTGCCGCACTGAACGATTTCAGAGCGAAGCGCTCCATCTTGAGCTGGCCCTGCGGCGAGGGCGTATCGACGCCTTCGACCGCGAACTCGCCTTCGCGGTACCGGACGGCATTGATCCTGGCCGTGCCCTGCGGCGTGCCCATGGACGTCTTGCCGACCTCGATCCTGCCGATGCGAAGGCCTTCATAGAATCCGGCGAGCTTCTCCATCATCTCGCGCGATTGCGCCGCGGTCGGGACGGCCGACGGGTCCGCCGGCAAGAGCGCAACGATCTCGGCCGGCCGGAATTTCGACGGCTGCACCGCGATGTCCTCGAAGGTGATCCCGTCGATGTCCATCCGCATGCCCTGGGTCGATTTGAGCACATAGGGCCCGGTCGCGATCTGCCGGTAGACGCGATGGTAGCTGTCGTCGCCGGTCTTCTGCGGATCGAGCGCCGCGGCGATCGCGGTGGAGTCGAAATCATTGACGATGATGTTGGAGAGGTCGCCGGTCAGCTTCTCCTGCTTGCCCGGCTGCGGAACGTCGATGGTGAAGACGGCGCGGTCCGCTTTCATCGCGTCGATCTTGCCGCGCTTGAGATTCTGGATCGCGAGCCCCGAATAGGCGACCTCGCCACTACCGGCTGCGCTGCCGCTCGTATCGAACGTCATCGTCAGCGTCGGAGCCGTGACGGATGATGCCGTGATGCTGGCGTACTGATCGAGCACATAGCGGTAAATCTCGATCAGCGAGCCGCCTGCCGGCGCATTGCCGGCGTGAATGGGGCCGGCATAGTCACGCAAGGTGAGCTGCGGGACCTTGTAGGACGCCTTCAGCTTCGCAGCGCCGACCTGGTCCAGCGCGACCTCGAAACCCCTGACCTCGATATGGTCGGCCGAGAAGCTGTTGTCGTCGATCAGGCGAACCCCGGTGCCCGTGATGCCGGCGATCCTGATCTGCGCCTGCGGCTGCTCGCCGGGAGTGATCGCGATGTCTTCGATCGTCAGGGTGCGCGTCCGCAGGTCGAACCCGATCTTGCCGTGGCTCGCCTTGCCGCCGCCTGAGCGGATACGCGCGAACGCAGCCTCGACCTCGGCGGTGGCGCGATGCTGGACGTAGAGATTGAAGCCGAACCATCCGCCCACGCCGAGCATGACTGCCACGATCAGGCCGATCAGGATTCGCTTCATTCCCTTGCTCCGATTGCTCGTTTTGCACCGCGCAACCTGCCATATTCGTGAAACGCCGCGCGGTCCAGGGAAAGCTATGGTTTTCAAATATTTGACCGGGCGTCCTGTTGATGGGCGCGCAATCGGATGTTGCCACCGGGGCACCCGGCGTGCTTCATCCCGTTTCCACGACCCGGAAATACGGTCCGCTTGGACAGCGGCGTTCGGATCGTGCATTTTGAGGCCGGTAACGCGAGGCGAAACACCGCATGTCGTCCTATTCTGATGATCTCCACCAGGCGGCGCTGGCCTACCATCGTCTGCCGCGCCCCGGAAAGCTCGAGATCCAGGCGAGCAAGCCGCTTGCCAACCAGCGCGACCTCGCGCTTGCCTATTCTCCCGGCGTTGCCGCGGCCTGCACCGAGATCGCGAAGAACCCGGCAGAAGCCGCCACGCTGACCACCCGCGCCAATCTGGTTGCCGTGGTGTCCAACGGTACCGCCGTGCTCGGCCTCGGCAATATCGGCCCGCTGGCGTCCAAGCCGGTGATGGAGGGCAAGGCCGTCCTGTTCAAGAAATTCGCCGGCATCGACGTGTTCGACATCGAGATCGCCGCCGACACCATCGAGCGCGTGGTCGAGACCGTGGCGGCGCTCGAGCCGACCTTCGGGGGCATCAATCTGGAAGACATCCGCGGGCCGGAATGCTTCGAGATCGAGGCGCAGCTGAAGGAGCGCATGAAGATCCCGGTCTTCCATGACGACCAGCACGGCACCGCCATCATCGTCGCCGCCGCCGTCACCAACGCCCTGCGACTCAACGGAAAGAAGCTGTCCGACGTCAAGATCGTGGCATCGGGAGCAGGGGCGGCCGCGATCGCGACACTCAATCTGCTCGTGTCGATGGGCGCGCAGCGCAAGAACATCTGGGTCTGCGACATCGATGGCCTCGTTCACGAAGGCCGCAACACCACGATGGACCGCTGGAAGGCGGTTTATGCGCAGAAAACCGACAAGCGCACGCTCGGTGACGTCATCGGCGGCGCCGACATCTTCATCGGACTCTCCGCGCCCGGCGTGCTCAAGCCCGAGATGGCCAAGGCGATGGGCGACAAGCCGCTGATCATGGCGCTTGCCAACCCGACCCCTGAGATCATGCCGGAGGAGGCGCGCAAGGTGCGCCCCGACGCGATGATCTGCACCGGTCGCTCCGACTATCCGAACCAGGTCAACAACGTCCTCTGCTTCCCCTTCATCTTCCGCGGCGCGCTCGATGTCGGCGCCAGCGCCATCAACGAGGAGATGAAGCTCGCGGCCGTCGAGGCCATCGCGCAGCTCGCGCGCGAGGCGCCGTCGGATGCCGTGGCGCAGGGTTTCGACACCGGCGAAACGCAAGGCTTCGGCCCGGGCTCGCTGATCCCGAGCCCGTTCGATCCCAGGTTGATCCTGCGCATCTCGCCGGCGGTGGCGAAGGCGGCGATGGAATCCGGCGTCGCGACGCGGCCGATCACCAATTTCGACGAATACACCGCGCTGCTGGAGCGCTTCGCCTTCCGCTCCGGCCTCGTCATGAAGCCGGTGTTCGCCAAGGCCAAGACCCAGCCGGTGCGCGTGATCTACGCCGAAGGCGAGGACGAGCGCGTGCTGCGCGCCACGCAGGTGGTGCTGGAGGAGAATCTGGCGCGGCCGATCCTGGTCGGCCGTCCTTCGGTGGTGGACGCCCGCATCAAGCGCTTCGGCCTCTCGATCCGCGCCGGCAAGGATTTCGACCTCGTCAATCCCGAGGACGATCCGCGCTACCGCTCCTACGTCCAGTCCTATGTCGAGGTCGCCGGCCGCCGCGGCGTGACGCCGGACGCCGCCCGCACCGTGGTGCGCACCAACAACACGGTGATCGCCGCGCTGGCGGTCACACGCGGCGAGGCGGATGCCATGCTTTGCGGCGTTGAGGGCCGCTACATGAGCCATCTGCGCCATGTCCGCGAGATCGTCGGCTTCTGTCCCGGCGTTAGCGACTACGCGGCGCTGGCGCTGCTGATCACCAGCAAGGGCGCCTTCTTCATCGCCGACACGCAGGTTCGGCCCAGTCCGAGCGCGGAAGAGCTCGCCGAGATCGCGTCGCTCGCCGCGGTGCACGTCCAGCGTTTCAACATCAAGCCGAAGATCGCCTTCGTCTCGCACTCGGATTTCGGCAGCTACGACACCGATTCCTCGCGCAAGATGCGGCGGGCGACACAGTTGCTGAAGGACAAGCATCCGGAGATCGAGGCGGACGGCGAGATGCAGGGCGACACCGCGCTCTCCGCCGCCGCGCGAAGGATGGTGCTGCCGCACTCCCAGCTGGAGGGCGAGGCCAACATCATGATCATGCCGACGCTGGACACCGCCAACGTCGCCTATCAGATGATCAAGTCGCTGGCGGACGCACTTCCCGTCGGCCCGATCCTGGTCGGCCCGGCGCGCCCGGCGCACATCCTCACGCCGTCGGTGACGGCGCGCGGCATCCTCAACATGACGGCAGTCGCGGTGGTGGAAGCGCAGGAGCGGGCAGCGCGGCAGCAGCCGACGTTGTTTACGTAAGGACGTCTCTCGCGGCATCGCCGGTGCAATCCTTTCTCCCCTTGTGGGAGAAGGTGGCATAGGCGGCCTTTGGGGCCGCCGTTCTTACGAACGCCGAAGCGTAGCTTCGGCTATGGCGCCGGATGAGGGGTATCTCTCCGCGAGTCGCGATCGCGAGAGTTGTTCGCGCCGATAGATACCCCTCATCCGTCTCGCCGCTCCGCGGCGAGCCACCTTCTCCCACAAGAGGAGAAAGGAAGACGTCACAAATTTTGAATTCCTCGCAGTTCTCGATTTCCTCGTTTGTAAACCGGCGCACTAATCTCCATAATCCTGTCGAGCATCCCCGCGCTTTGAGCTTGCCAAGAGGCCGATCATGCCAGCGTTCGTGACTTTCGGGCGGATCCTGTTCGCCGTGTTGTTCATCTACACGGGCGCGACCAAGCTCTTTGCCATCCAGGCGACGGCCGACTTCATCGCCACCAAGGTCGTGGTTCCCGAGATGATTGCGCCTTATGCCAAGCAGATCGAGACCGCGACCGCCATGACCACGCCGCAACTGCTGGCGATCGCCGTCGGCGGGCTCGAGATCATCGCAGGCCTGATGATCGCGCTGAATTTCGGTGCGCGGTTCTTCGCGATGCTGATGATCATCTACGTCGCGGTTGCCACGGTGCTGTTCGATGATTTCTGGAATCAGGCGCCGCCCGACAACGCGAAGATGGTGGTCGACGCGCTGAAGAACCTCTCGATCATCGGCGCGTTGTTCATGCTGATGGGATACGGCCGCACCACGCGCCCGGCCGAAGCGGCTTACGGGGATGTCTAGCCGACACGGCATCTGCGCACGTGCAAATGCTCGCGGCGTGAACCTTCGTTCATGCGTTACGGTTTTGAGATCACAGCGCTTCCATCATATCATGGGTGAGCGGCGCACGCTCCGGGCGTGCTGGCCTGTCACTTGCCGGCGCCGTGGGTTTCGTAAAGTATTCGCTGCCGGCCGCCGGCGGCGGCGGCCGCTACTTCTGATAGGCGATGTCGCGTGTGCGAGGGACGAGACTTTCGCCGCCGTCGATTGAGATATTTTGTCCCGGCACTGATTTGTTCTGGGCAAAGAACAGGATCGCGTTTGCGACCTCTTGCGGTGACGGATTGCGTCGCAGCGGCGTATCGCTCCTGACCCGCTCGAAATCCTCGACCGTCTGTTTACCGCTCGGGAACAACAGTCCGGGAAGTATCCCGAAAACGCGAAACTTGGCCGTGGGGTTCAACTGCCACATCTCAGTGAGGGCGAGGAGGCCGCACTTTCCGATCGTGTAGCTGAAATAGTCGGGATTGAGGTTGGCGACCTTCTGGTCGAGCACGTTGACCGCCGTGACCGGACGTTTTCGCGTAGCGGTCTTGTAGGCCATTTCGAGCAGCTGGAACGGGGCCTGAACGTGAACCGCAAGGCTCTCATCCAGCTTCCGCAGCGAGGCCCTGCCGGGAAAATCGTATTCGAATATCGAAGCGTTGTTGACCACGAGGTCGGGCGGGCCGTGCCGTTCGACAATGGCGTCGAAGAAGCCCGCGATGCGCCGGGGGTAGCGGAAGTCGCAATAGGAGCACGTTGCTTTCCCGCCGCCGCGGGATATCTGCGCGGCGAACTGTCGTGCCTGGTCGCGCGAACCATTGGCGTGCAGCACGAGATCAAACCCGTTCGCGGCGAGATGAGTGGCGATCACTCGGCCGAGACGTCCTGCGCCGCCTGTGACGAGAGCCAACGGCATCTTGTTATTTCCACTGCGCGCGGGTGCGGAAGACCTCGACGCCGGCCGCTTCGGTTTCGTTGAATATGTTCAGCTTCAGGATGGAGACGCTGCAGGCTTCGACCCGTTTGTCCACGAAGCACTGGTCGACGATCTCGTCGAGCAAGGTCTCCAGCAGCGGGGTGTGGGGCCGCGATGGAAACGACTTCAGGAAGGTGCGAATATGGTCGTAATCGACATAGCCGAAGTCTTTCAGTCGCCGTTTGTCCAGCGGCGCGAAAAGTGTGACGTCGATTGAGAGCTTGTTGGGCCGCTGGGGGAATTGCTCCCATGGGTGGATCCCGCACGAGGCCTCGACGACGACATTTCGTAACTTTACGATGACATTGTCTGGTTGCATGATGTTCATGAGGGCTTCTTTGAGCATGATTATTAACGGGCGGGGGGACGAAGGTGGATATCCTGGCTAAATTGCGGTTCGCGAATATTCCATCCTGGTCCAAGATTCTTCTGTTCGGGATGCTGGTCCTGATCGGTCTGATCAATACCGCAGTATTCTTTTTGGGATTGACGGGTCTTCGAGACAGCTGGGTGCAGGCGAGCATACAGTTTCTAAGCGTTTTTCTCCCGGTGTTCACCGTCGTGTATGTCGCAATGCACATCCAGTCGGGTGAGTCGGCCCTCCTGAACAGCATCAGGAAAGTCTATCTCAGGACGCTGCCGCTCGCGCTCGCGCAGATCGACGAGACCCAGGCTCCCTTCTACGACGCAGCCGGTGGTCGCCGGCCAAAAAGGGAGACGAAGTCGCAGATCGTGGTCGAGACCAACTACCTGCCCGGACAGATCGATGCCGATTTCCTCATCAGGTGGCCGACCCACAAGCGACTGTTGATCCGCCTCGAGATCAATTTCCGGCGGATCAACTTCAATCTCTATTTGACCGGCGAGCAGATCGCGAGAATCCTCAAGCGCCCGCCATTGTCCGTCGAAGAGCTTACATCTGAAGACGTCGCCCACCAGATTTTGGAGCGACTTGGTCATAGCGTGAGCGGCGCAAGCTTCGCCGAGGCCAAGCGGATTACGCTCGCTGATCAGGATGTCGCATATCAGTCCGGCTACGCCTTCAACGACCGGATGATTCAGCGGGAGCTTGGCGGAAAGAGTTACTATTGTCTCGTGGCGATGAAGACTGTCTCTCCACAATTCAACTGGGAGGTGACGGAGCGCGTTTACTTCTGCTTCGATCTGATGCTGATGCTGCGAGCGATGATCGACGAGTGTCCCGAAATCGCCGACGTCGTGCCTGACGCGCCGGCGTTGGGGCAAGATGCAAAAGCCGCCTGAAGGCGAGGGGCGGCGTTCGCTGACGTGAAGGCTCCGGCTATTCGGAAACGGTCGTCACCACGGAATTGACCGGGCGCTGGCTCACCGTCGGCAGCTTGGCGTCCTTGAGCAGCTCCTGGTCGTATTCGGGCAACGACGACGCCGGGAATTTGGCGCGCATTGCCACCACCTTGTAGCCGCCGGCCTTCAGGCGCTTGAGCAGCTCGGGCAGGGCCTCCGCGGTGTGCTTCTGGAAGTCGTGCATCAGGATGATGCCCTTGCCCTTGGTGTCGAGCTTCTTCATCACGGTCTCGACCACCTTCTCGGGCTTCGAGGCCTTGAAGTCGAAGGAGTCGATGTCGCAGGAGAAGATCGCGGTGTTGCGGTTGCCGAGATAGGTGACCATCTCCGGCGGATGCTGCAGCGCCGGGAAGCGGAAGAACGGCGAGGGCGAGATGCCGCCGAGCGCCCACTTCACCGCGGACAGGCCCTTCTCGATCTCTTCCTTGCGCTGCGCCTCGGTGAGCTTCTTGTTGTTGAGATTGGCGTGCGACCAGGTGTGGGTGCCCACGGTGTGGCCGGCCGCATAGACCTGCTTCAGGATCTCCGGCTCGTAGGTCGCGTGCTTGCCGATCGAGAAGAAGATGCCGGTGGTGCATTCGTCGGCGAGCGCCTTCAGCACCGCAGGCGTGTTCTTGGGCCAGGGGCCGTCGTCGAAGGTCAGCACGACCTCCTTGTCGCGCAGGAAGTCGAGCTCCTTGAAATGCTCGAAGCCGAAGCCGGGACCGCCTGTCGTGTCGATCTCGACGGTGCGGGCAACACCGAGCGCGCCAGGCGTGTTGCAGGCTGCGCGGGCCGGCTGCGGCGCTTGCTTGGGCGGAGGCGGATTGACGAAACCGGCGGGTGCGGCGGCTGCCGCGGGAGCGGCAGGTGGAGCCGCCGCGGGCGTTGCCGCGGCCGGCGTTGCTGCCGGTGCAGCTTGCGTCGCGGCTGCGGGCTTTGCGGCCGGGGTCTGCGACCATGCTGCGCCGGTCAACGCAACCGACATCGCGCTTGCCAAAATCAGTCCTGCCGCCACACGCATGGTGTTGTCCTCGAGATTGATCCCATTGTTCCGCCGCGGCTTTTCGCCTCCGGCAAAACCCATCCTGCCCCAAACGATCCTAGCCTAGATGGTGGGCCATCGCCATTGCAACGGCTGTTTGGCATCCCGCCGCAATTGTGCCCAACCGGATGGGGGCGGCATCCGCGTCAACTGTCGGCCAGAACCCTGGCAACGGCTGTCTTGATCCGCGTATCGGCCGGCTCGACCGCCGACGGAAAGACCTCGGCGATATAGCCGTCGCGGCCGATCAGATATTTGTGGAAGTTCCAGCGCGGAACATCCCTCGGTCGCGCCTCTGCCGCCCACTTGTAGAATGGATGCGCCTTGGCCCCGGCTACGACAGCCTTGGCGGTGATCGGAAAGGTAACACCATATTGGTGGTGCGCGGTCTGCGTGATCTCGCTGCTGCCGCCGGGCTCCTGGCCGCCGAAATCATTCGACGGTACGCCGATCACGGTCAGCCCGCGGGCGCGAAACTCGGTCCAGATCTCCTGCAGGCCGGCATATTGCGGCGTGTAGCCACAAAGCGAGGCAGTGTTGACCACCAGCAGCGGCTTACCGGTGAAAGCGGCGAGCCGGATGTCGTCACCTGACAAGGCGGCGAAGGAGAAGGCATAGGCCGAGATCCGGCTCATAGCGCCCTCGGCGAAAGCACGCGTTGCCGGCGCAAGCGTGCCGGCCAGCGTCATGGTGAGCACGGTCCTACGGTTCATCATGGCGGCATCCCCCGAAATGATCCGGCGGCATGTTACTCCGCGGCTGCGCTCCGCCTCGTCAACACCGCGTTATCTGGCGCGGCGGCAGAGGCTAGTACAGGCGGACGATGAAGTCGGTGCCTTCGCCAGTCTCGCCCTGGTTGATGCCCTGGTCGGAGATGATGATGGAGCCGCCTGAGGTCAACATCTCGTTGATCTTCGCCATGGTATCGTCGGGGATCGAGATGCGGTCGAGCGCCGCGGCCGGACTGTCCGGCGTGACGACCGGCTTGGCCGCCACGGGTTTGGCGGCGACGGGGATCACGGCAGCGCCCCCCTTGCGGCGCGTGAGGCGGCTGTCGTCCTCGCGTGCGGCGGAACGGGCGGAGACGGGCAGTGACACCACTGACCAACGCAGCGCATTGGTATCGGTCTTGTCGAGCTCGGCGGTGAAGATATGCGTGCCGAGAGGCCGGTCGCTGGTGGCGATCGTGACCGGCACCTCGAACAGCGGCGCAAAATTCTGCCGCACGTAGAGCTTGGAATCCTTGCGGCTGATGAAGACGGCGATCTGGCCGGCCCGCTTGGGTATGTCGGGCTTGGCGGCCGGTGCGGGATCGGCGACGCGGGTCTCGTCATTCTTCACCTCGGGTGAGGCGGCGACCGCAGGTACCGGAGCATCGGGTGTCTTCGCGGAGTCCGCGGCTTGCGTCTTGACCGGCTCGGCCTTGTCGACGGGCTTGTCCTCGTTCGCCGGCTTGGCGGCTTCTTCCGAGGCAGGCTTGGCCGCGTCGGATGCTTCGGCCGGCTTGGCCTCGTCGGCGGGCTTGGCGGCTTCCTCATGCGCTGGTGCATTGCCCGTGGTCACATCCGACATCACGGTGTGGCCGACGGAGGCGCGCAGCTCGAGCACTGCGTCTGCGCTGGCAGTCTTGGTCTCGACAGGCTTGCTCTCGGCGGCTTTGGTTTGCGCGGCGCCCTTGTTGGCCTTGTCGCCGACATTGGTCTGCGGTTCGAGGCTGGCGGCGGGCTGCGGCGGCACGCGCGACGAGGCGAGCAGGGGATGGGAGAAGTTGTGCGGCGTCATCTCGCCGGGCGCGACGATCACACGCGCGCCCATCCTGGTCCAATTCCACATCTTCACCGCGAACGCCATCGGCATGCGGATGCAGCCATGCGAGGCCGGATAGCCCGGCAGCACGCCGGCATGCATGGCGACACCGGACCAGGTGATCCGCTGCATGTACGGCATCGGCGCGCCGCTATAGATGTTGGAGTGGTGGAATTTGTGCTTCTGGATGACGCTGAACACACCCATCGGCGTCGAGTGGCCCTTCATGCCTGTCGACACCGGAGATTCCGCGAACACGCCATTGGTGTCGTAGACCGTCACCTTCTGCCGGTCGATCGAGACGACGATGACCAGCGGCCCTTGCGGCTTGGTGCCGGCCTCTTTCTCGGCGACAACTTCCTTCTTGGCGCCAGCGCCACGCTTCTGCGGCTTCTGGCGCGGTATCTCGGGATGCCGGTCCTGTCGGGCGTAATAGGATCCGTCGGAATAATCCGTCCAATAATAAAATGCTGCGTCTGCCTGGCTACTCGCGCCGATCGCACCCGCCGCCGTCAAAACGGCGACCTGCCAAAGCCGCGCCGGCTTGGCAGAAAAACCCGACCCGTTCACGCTGTTCATCCTCGAATCCACAATCCAAATCAGACGTTAGTCTCGCAAAGGGGATACGCGTTCACCAGCAGGTCAGTTCTGCTGTCAGCTACTTTTGTTCAAGACGTAGCAAAAAAGCCTCACGGAGCGGTAAACGGCGGCCACCTCCGGCCAGCTGTCGTCTTCCTGTTGGGCTGACGCGTTCCTACATTGCGGGGACTTGCTACCGGAGAACTTCATGTCATCTCGTTTCCCCGATCTTTCCGGCATCCGCTTGAAAGGCTTCGCTTTATTCCTCCTGGCTCTGATCGCACCGATGGCGTCCGCGTCCGCTGCGGACGAGCCCGATCTGATCTTCCGCCGCTCCACCGTGTTCAAATGGATGAGCCCGAACGACAAGCTCGCGACCTATGGTCTCGACGACCCCGAGGTCGAGGGCGTCGCCTGTCATTTCACGGTGCCGGAGAAGGGCGGCTTCAAGGGCTGGCTGGGCCTCGCCGAGGAGGTCTCGGACATCTCGCTGGCCTGCCGCCAGGTCGGCCCGATCAAGTTCAAGACCAAGATGGAGCAGGGCGACGACATGTTCCGCCGGCGCCGTTCACTGTTCTTCAAGAAGATGCAGATCGTGCGCGGCTGCGATACCAAGCGCAACGTGCTGGTCTACATGGTCTATTCGGACAGGATTATCGAGGGCTCGCCGAAGAACTCGACCTCGACCGTGCCGATCATGCCGTGGGGACCAGCGGACGCAAACGTCCAGAAGTGCGGCGAGTTCTTCACACAGTGACGCGTTTGACGAGGTGTGAGCCCGTCAGCCGCACGAATGCCTGTGGCGCCGCTTCGAAGCCGCGGCCGGACTGCAGCGACATCGCGCCGGTCGAGGCGACGCGACCGGGTCGTTGATCGCCGCCGTCCGTCCGTTGGTCCGCCTCGCGCGGCGTTGCGCGATCTTGCGTCGCCATAATGGCCATCCCTCAAGTGAACGCGCCCGGTGATCCCAGGCGTCCAGGTTTCGATGGCTTGGGTCGCAGCCGACGCGCCCCTGGTTCGACAGGACCCAGCCTTCGTTCGTCCCTCTCTTGAGCAGAAAAACGTAAAATGCATGTGAAGCGCGCAAGGCGGGAGCGTGACGGCAATTGCGTCCCATGTGCTCACACCGGATCAGGAACCTGGCACGCTACTTTGAGCTGCGGTGAGACCCATCTGAAATGATTGGCGTTTTCGGAGAATTGTGTCGTCGTCACGGGGCGGACGAAACAATTCTCATGGAGATGAAACCATTTTGCGCTTTTGGCGCATCACGGGCGAAACCGCCCATGGTTATCAGCTTCACAACGACGAACGGCGCACCGCCGGCCACCGAATTCGGAGATGAGACCATGCGCGCGCTCAGCTTCTTCCTTGCATTCGCTTTCGTGGTTGCCGGCTCCTCCTTCGCGGGCGCGCCGGACGGCAATCTCCCCGGGGTCGGCACCTTCCAGTACAGCGGTTCGCCGGTCACGACCGCGGCGTCGCAGCCGATCGTGGTCGCCGCGCGCTTCTGATCGACAACAAGAAAATCAGCCGATAAAGGCCGTCATGCTCGTCCGATCTTATGCCGCTGCGTTCGTAACCGTTCTGACGATCAATGCCGCCGAGGCGCAGGTGCGCGCGCCCTCGAGGCTACCCGATCCCCGCAGCGAGTTTGTGCGCCAATGCGCGCCGCGAATGATCGGGCGATGGGAACATCCTGAGGAAGTCTGCGGCTGCCTGCACGATCACGCCGCGGCCGCCGTCGAGGACCGCGACCTGCGCGAAGCGCTGCTCCGCGGCATCAGCGAGACGGGCGTGCCCACCATCGAGACCGATTGGGTTCCGGCCTCCAAGCAAGGCGAGATCGGCCCGACCTTCACCAAGATCGCCAAGCCGACCCTGCAGTGCATGTTCGATCCGGCGAAGCAGTAATCATTTCGTCTTCGGACCGTATCGCTGCACGCACGTGGCGGTACGCACGACGCCCTTGTCGGACATCTTCGCCCCGCGCACTTCCTTGACCTGTCCGGCGGGACAGGTTCCGTCATCCACCTGAATGCGCTGGCCCAGCTTGAGGTCGCCGATGTCCTGCTCGCGCCCAACCGTAGTGGCTTGCGCCGTCGCGGCAAGCGCGATGGAGATCAGGAACGCAAGGCAGGTGGTACGGCGAAGCGGCATGATGAGATCTCTGAGCATCGACGCCGCAATGTAGGGACTGGCGAACGATTCTCATAGTGAACGTTCGTCACGCGCGCCGGGCCGCCCTGGCCCTCGCGCGCAGGGCTTCACGCGATTCCCGCGCGAGCCGTTCGGCGGAAGATTTGAGCTGTGGAACCGGATGTCCTGAAAATCCCAGCACGAAGCCCGGCAGCGGGCGCGCGCGCGAATAGGTGTCGGCGAGCAGCCAGCCCTCCGCGCCGGCCGCCTGCTTGGCTTGCGCGGCCACCGACAGATCGACCGAGGGATCGAACCGGGCGACGAGATGCAGACCTTGTGACGGCACCGGCACCGATAACGCGCCGTCGGATGCGGCCTCCAGCGTTTGCGCCAGCACATCGCGCGCCTCGCGATAGAGCTTTCGCACGCGCTTGAGGTTGGCGGCGAACGCGCCCGAGTTGAGCATGTCGGCCACCGCGCCTTCCATCAGCGTGCCGGGGAAGCGGTCGAGCGCCGCGCGTGCGGCCGTCACATCCGCGATCAGGCGTTCGGGCAGGGCGCAGTAGCCGATGCGCAGGCCCGGAAACAGCGTCTTGGCAAATGTGCCGAGGTAAATCACGCGCTGCAGGCGATCGATGCCGGCGAGCGACATCAGCGGTGCGCCGTCATAACGGAACTCGCTGTCGTAATCGTCCTCAAGCACGAACGCGCCGGCCTGCCTCGCCCAGTCCAGAAGCTCGAGCCGCCGCGGCATCGACATCTGCACGCCCAGCGGAAACTGATGCGACGGCGTGACATAGGCCGCGCGCGCGGACGGCGCCGCCGTGCGGCCCTTGGCGATCCGCATGCCGTGCTCGTCGACGGGAACGGGTACGGCGCGATAGCCGCAATGCACGATGGTTTTTCGCGCGGCTGGATAACCGGGGTCCTCGCACCAGACCTGGTCGCCCGGCTTGAGGATCGCGCTCAACACGATGCGCAGCGCGTGCAGGGTGCCTGACGTCAGCATGATCTGGTCGGGATCGCAGCGCAGACCGCGCGCCGACAACAGATGATCGGCAATTGCCGCGCGCAGCTCGCGGCTGCCGCGGGGATCGCCATAGTGAAGGTGCTCGGAGCCGAACGCACGCATGCGCCGGCCGACGAAGGCGCGAAAACGCTGCACGGCCCGTTCGTCGATATGGGTGCAGCCCAGCGCGAACGCGCCTTGCCCGGGCGTTTCGACGATGACCTTCGGCTTGTCCGGTTCGGCGGCGTGCGCGGGGATGCGCGCCGCGACGAACGTTCCGGAGCCGACGGTCGCCTCGGCAAAGCCGTCGGCGATCAGGCGCTCATAGGCGATGACGACGGCGTTGCGCCGAAAACCGGTCTGCTTGGCCAGCGTGCGTGACGGTGGCAGCGCCTCGCCCGGCTTGACGAGGCCCGAGACGATCATCTCGCACAGTGCCTGATAGAGCTGGTGTGCGGCCGAGGCGCCTGGCGTGACGTGCGGGCCGGTGAGGTCGAGCGGCAGCTCGGTCTTTGTCGGCAAGGAAGACTTGGCCGGCGAGGGGAGAGAATTGGTTGGAATCTTTCGCATGGAATTGGAACTATCGCAGACCAAATGGCCGGCTACAACTACCTAAGATATTTCCAATCCGAGCAGGAGCGGCCGTGAGCCAGACCGAGACCTCCACTTCCTATCCGACCTCCGCGCGCAACCAGGTGAAACGCCGGCACGACCGCGGCTTCTACGATCACGAGACGGTCCATCGCATCCTGGATTCTTCGATGCTCTGCCACGTCTCCTACGTGATCGACGGCCAGCCCTATTGCACCCCGACCTTCTTCTGGCGTGAGGGGACGAAGCTGTACTGGCACGGCTCGAGCGCAAGCCGCATGCTGCGGAGCCAGAGCAAGGGCGAGCGCGTATGTCTCACGGTCGCCCATCTCGACAGCCTCGTGCTGGCGCGCTGTGGATTCAACCACTCCGCCGACTATCGTGCGGTCATGGCGTTCGGCTCCGCCTACCTCGTCACCGACCCCGCGGAGAAGGAGCGTGCGGTGATCGCGATGGTCGACCGTTTCTTCCCGGACCGCACCGCGGGTCTCAGGGCGAGCAACACCCAGGAGATCAAGGCGACCTCCTTCATTGCGATGGAGATCGAGGAAGCCTCCGCCAAGGTGCGCGCCAAGGGTGTCGCTGACGACGACGAGGACTATGCGTTGCCGATCTATGCCGAGCGCATTCCCGTGCGCACGGTGCTCGGCGCGCCGGAGCCGTGTCCACGCCTGCTCGACGGCGTGAGCCGGCCTGCGACCCTCAATGGCTACTCAGAAGGCCGACTGCTCGAAGATGCATTGCGGGATGCATATTTTGTGGAGTACCCGAAGGGGTGAAATCGGCTAGCTTGCGCACTCCTTGGGACCATTGAAATGCCTGGAGTTGCCTGATGAATGCCGAAACGCAGCAGAGGATTCTCGACGCCGTCGATGCCGGCTTCGAAGCCCAGCTTGCAACCACAAGCGACTTCGTCGCGATCCCTTCGACCCGTGGGGCGGAGGGGCCGTGTCAGGACATGATCGGCGACCTCCTGCGCGAGCGTGGCTATGAGGTCGATGACTGGCACATCAACGTCGATGATCTCAAGGATCTGCGCGGCTTCGGCCCGATCGAGCATGATTTCTCCAAGGCGCGTTCGGTGGTGGGCACCTACCGTCCGCAAACGAATGGCGGCAAATCGCTGATCCTGCAGGGCCACTGCGACGTCGTGCCTGCCGGCCCGCTGGAGTTGTGGGATACGCCGCCGTTCTCGCCTGTCATCAAGGACGGCAAGATGTTCGGCCGCGGCGCCTGCGACATGAAGTCGGGCACCATCGGCGCGCTCTACGCGCTGGATGCGATCAAGGCCGCCGGCTTCAGGCCGACGGCGCGGATCCACTTCCAGTCCGTCATCGAGGAGGAGAGCACCGGTGTCGGCGCGCTCTCGACGTTGCAGCGCGGCTACCGTGCCGACGCCTGCTTCATCCCGGAGCCGACCGGCGGCAAGATGGTGCGTTCGCAGGTCGGCGTGATCTGGTTTCGCCTGCGCGTGAAGGGGCATCCGACCCACGTGGCGTTCGCCGGCTCCGGCGCTAACGCGATCATGGCGGCCTATCATCTGATCCAGGCGCTGCAAAAGCTGGAGATCGAGTGGAACGAGCGGGCCAAGGCTGACAAGCACTTCAAGACGATCAACCATCCCATCAATTTCAACCCCGGCATCATCAAGGGCGGCGACTGGGCCTCCAGCGTTCCCGCCTGGTGCGACGTCGATTGCCGGATCGCGGTGTTGCCCGGCTGGTCGATCGCCGATCACCAGAAGGAGATCATGGCCTGCGTCGCCGCCGCGGCGCGCAATCACCGCTTCCTCGCCAACAATCCGCCGGAGATCGAATGGTCGGGCTTCCTGTCGGAAGGTTATGAGCTGACCGACGCCGCCGCGCCGGAGGCCGCATTCGGCAAGGCGTTCGGCAAGGTTTATGGCGGCACGCCGGAGGATCTCGTCTTCACCGCGCTCACCGACACCCGCTTCTACGGTCTCAACGAGGGCATCCCGAGCCTGTGTTTCGGCGCCAGCGGCGGCGAGATGCACGGCTTCAACGAATATGTCGAGCTGGAGTCGCTGAAGAAGACCACCAAGGCGATGGCGCTGTTCATCGCGGAATGGTGCGGGGTGGAGAAGGCGTAGCTTTCTCCGTCGTCGTTACGAGGAGCACGCGACAAAATTGCGAAGCAATTTTGCGCAGGCGACGAGGCAATCCAGACTGTCACCGTGGAGGCAGACTGGAGTGCTTTGCTGGGCCCGCAATGACGGAGTGCTCAATCTACCGGCCTCCCAAATCCTTTAAGCTTAAAATAAAGACTAGGATGCGGCCCTGTCCGGTGGCAGACTGGCGGCCGGCTGGCCGGACGAGTCCTCGGGAGTGACGATGCGCGATTGGGATGATGCTTATGCCAATTCGGCCCATATCCCGGGCTCGGACAAGATGCCGGCGATGTGGGCGGAGCGGGCGGCGGCCTACCGCGCCGGGCTGAAGGATCTTCGCGCCGACATCGCCTATGGCTCCGGTGAGCGGCAGCGGCTCGACCTGATCCTGTCTGACGGCGACAGCAAGGGGCTCGTCGTGTTCGTCCATGGCGGCTACTGGATGCGCTTCGACAAGTCGACCTGGACCGATCTTGCCGAAGGCGCCCGGCACCATGGCTGGACGGTGGCGTTGCCGAGTTACACGCTGACCCCTAGCGCACGCATCTCCGACATCACGGCGGAGATCGCGGCCGCCATCGCCAAGGCCGCTTCGCTCGTCGCCGGGCCCATCCGTCTCGCCGGACATTCGGCCGGTGGCCATCTCGTGACGCGCATGCTGTGCGACGACAGCCGGCTCGAGCCTTCCGTGTTCAACCGCGTCGCCGGCACGCTCTCGATCAGCGGCCTGCACGATTTGCGTCCGCTGCTGAAGACGAAGATGAACGAGACGCTGCGCATGACCATGGAGGAGGCGACGCTTGAAAGCGCCGCGCTGCATCTGCCGCGCGGGCATTCGCCCGTGACCGCCTGGGTCGGCGGCAGCGAGCGGCCCGAATTCATCCGCCAGTCCGACCTGATGGCCAATGTCTGGACCGGTTTCGACGTGCCGACGAGTCTTGTCGTCGATCCCGGGCTGAACCATTTCACCGTCATCGACGGACTGAAGGATCCGTCGTCGCCGATCACCGCGCGCCTGATCGGCCTCGACTAGGCAGGGTACGATCGATCGAAAGGGCCAGCCATGACGTCCAGCGATTACGATCCCACGAACGAAGGCGCCGAGACCGATTTCGCCCGGCGCATGTCGTATGGCAACTATCTGGCGCTGGATGCGATCCTCGGCGCGCAGCATCCGCTGTCGGAAGCGCATGACGAGATGCTGTTCATCATCCAGCATCAGACCACGGAGCTGTGGATGCGGCTCGCCATCCACGAGCTCAGCGCCGCGCGTCGCGCCATCGCGAAAGACGAGGTTGCCCCCGCCATGAAGATGCTGGCGCGGATGTCGCGCATCTTCGAGCAGTTGAACAACGCCTGGGACGTGCTGCGCACGATGACGCCGAGCGAGTACACGCGCTTCCGCTCGCAGCTCGGCCAGTCGTCGGGCTTCCAGTCGCGCCAGTACCGGCTGATCGAATTTCTGCTCGGCAATCGCAACCATGCGATGCTCAAGCCCCACGCCCACGATGCGGAGACGACAAAACTGCTCGAGGCGGAGCTCGCGACGCCCAGCCTCTACGACGAGGTGCTCAGGCTTGCCGACCGCAACGGGCTGACGATGCCGGCGGCGGTATTGGCGCGCGACGTCCGCGAGACCCACAGCTTCAACGAGGGCGTGCTGCAGGCCTGGCGTATCGTCTACGAGGCGCCGGAAACGCACTGGATGCTGTACGAGCTCGCCGAGAAGCTTGTCGATTTCGAAGATTATTTCCGGCGCTGGCGGTTCAACCACGTGACGACGGTCGAGCGCGTCATCGGCTTCAAGCGCGGCACCGGCGGCACCGGCGGCGTCAGCTATCTCAAGCGTATGCTCGAGGTCGAGCTGTTTCCTGAGCTCTGGCGTGTTCGCACCATCCTGTAGAAATGACCATGACCAGATATCGCGTCTACGACGACACCAAGGCCCTGTTCCATCTGCCTGACGGCGTGATCTATCTCGATGGCAATTCGCTCGGCGCGCTGCCGCTGGGCGTTGCCGAGCGCGTGACCCGCGTCATCACCACCGAGTGGGGCAACGAACTGATCCGCGCCTGGAACACCGCAGGCTGGTACGCGCAGCCCCGCCATGTCGGTGACCGCATCGCCCGGCTGATCGGCGCGGAAGCCGGCTCCGTGATGGTCGGCGACACGCTATCGCTGAAGGTCTACCAGGCGCTGGCGGCAGCGCTCGACATGAACGCCTCGCGCAAGGTCGTGCTGTCGGACACCGGCAATTTCCCGACCGACCTCTACATGGCCGAGGGCCTGATCGAGACACTGGGGCGCGGCCATCAATTGCGCCTGGTGGCACCGGAGGAGATCGAGGCCGCGCTGACGGAGGAGGTTGCCGTCCTCTACATCACCGAGGTCGACTACCGCACCGGCCGCCGCCACGACATGGCGAAGTTGACGGCGAAAGCGCGCGCGCTCGGCATCGTCACCGTCTGGGACCTCGCGCATTCGGCCGGCGCGCTGCCGGTCGATCTCGCCGGCTGCGGCGCCGATTTCGCCGCAGGCTGCACCTACAAATATATCAACGCCGGCCCGGGCGCGCCGGCCTTCCTCTACGTCGCGCCGCGCCATGCCGATACTGCGCGCGCCGCGCTGTCGGGATGGATGGGCCACGCAAAACCCTTTGCGTTCGAGCTGGCCTATGCCGCCGCCGGCGGCGTCGAGCGCATGCGCGTCGGCACCCCGCCGGTGCTAGCCATGGCCGCGCTGGAGGCCTCGCTCGACATCTGGGACCGCGTCGATATCGCGGAGGTTCGTGCGCGATCGCTGGCGCTCGGCGATCTCCTGATTGCGGAGGTCGAGCGCCGCTGCCCGTCCTTGAAGCTCGTCACCCCGCGCGCCCATGAGCGCCGCGGCTCTCAAGTCTCCTTCGCCTTCGAGGGCGGCTACGCCGCCATGCAGGCCCTGATCGCCCGCGGCGTCATCGGCGATTTCCGCGCGCCCGACATCATGCGGTTCGGCATCACGCCGCTGTACGTCGGCGAAGCCGAGATTGTACGGGCGGCCGAGATCATCGAGGAGGTGATTGCAGGCGAGGTGTGGCGGCAGCCGGAGTATCAGGTCGTGAACGCGGTGACGTGAAGGCCGTTCGGCGACTGAGCCGCCTATTGGTCGATCGTTGCGCTCGCAAAGACGCTCTCGGGTGCTTTGTGCAAGGACACCACCAGCGGCGAGAATCTAAGCGCCAACGACCTTGGCCCCAGGCTTTCATGTTGGACGTAGATGGAGCCATTCATTGCTCGCACGACGGCCTTTCCGTTTGAAATATTGAAGGCCACGCCTCGAACAAGAAACAGCTGCTGGTCAGGTTGCGGCTTCAATCCATATTTTCCTGCCTCGCCTGTCGGCAGCGGATAATAGGATTGTTTTGCGAGAAGACGGATCGCTGTTGATCGTAGCCTACCATGAAGCAATCTGTATTGGCTTGGTGCAAATTCCGGGACCTCGTGAAACATCCCATTCGGCGGGTACGACACCCATTCTCTTGGCGTAAGGTCTGTCCCGGCATTCGACGGCGTGCATAGGGCCAACGTGATCGCCAGGATCATTGCCAGTCGATGCATGCTCACTTCCCTGCGTTGACCTGTGATCCGCGGCCGCCCGTACCCCATAACGCCGCAACGATCGCATCAAGCCCATCCGTCAGTGCCGCCGGCCCGGGCTGCAATATGATCGGCGACTTGATCTCGACGATGCGGTTCTCGCGCACGGCCGGAATCTCATTCCACCCATCACGCGCGCAGATGCGGGCTGGCACGACCTTCTTGCCGCACCAGGATGCGAGGATCACGTCCGGCGCGGCCTCGCGCACCGCCTCCGCCGAGATGATGCGATCCTTCGCCGCCTGCCGATGCCGCAACTCCGGAAACACGTCCTCACCGCCGGCAATCTCGATCAACTCGGAGACCCAGCCGATGCCCGAGATCAACGGATCGTCCCATTCCTCGAAATAGACTCTTGGGTGCGGCGAGGGGCGTGGCGTTGCCGCGATCGCGGCGAGACGCTTCTCCAAGCCTTGAGCGAGTTCCTCCGCGCGCCCGGCGGCACCGACCAGTGCGCCCAGCGTTCGGATCATTGCAAAAATTCCAGCGACGTCGCGCTGGTTGAAGACGTGGACGTCGACGCCGGCGCGTACGAGGTCTGCGACAATCCCGGCCTGTAGGTCCGAGAAGGCCAGCACCAAGTCAGGATCCAGCGCCAGGACCTTTGGGATATCTGCGGAGACGAAGGCCGACACCCGCGGCTTCTCACGCCGCACCTGCGGCGGGCGGACCGCGTAGCCGGAGACGCCAACGATGCGGTCCTGCTCGCCGAGCAGATAGAGCGTCTCGACCGTTTCCTCGGTCAGGCAGACGATGCGGCGAGGCGGGAAGTGGCGCATGGCAAGACCCATATGCGCTGATGCGGCGGACAATGTCACGGCGACCATTACCTCGGACGTCATTGCTTTGCTGCGCGAAGCAATTCACCCTGCAAACACAGGATATTGGGAGGAGATCCGATGACGCCGCTCGAGAAACTTAAAGCGATGAAGATGCCGTTCGCCGAGCTCAAGGGCGTCGAATTCGTCGAGGCCGGGAAGGACCGCGTGGTGGCGCGGATGACGGTCCGGCCGGACCTCTGCACCCTTCACCACACCATCCATGGCGGCGCGGTGATGGCACTGGCCGATTCCGTCGGCGCGGCAGCGACCGTGATCAACCTGCCGGAGGATGCCAAGGGTACCACCACACTGGAGAGCAAGACCAATTTCATCGGCGGGGCCAAGGAGGGAACCACGGTGATTGCCACCGCAACCCCGGTCCATCGGGGCCGGCGGACCCAGGTCTGGACGACCCGGCTGGAAACCGAGGATGGCAAGCTGGTTGCCGTGGTCACCCAGACCCAGCTGGTCCTGTAAGACTACGGGGCTTTGATTTTGTTAACGAATTAGTCGTTTGCGGTGCCTCTAACTTGGGCAGGTCCTCGTCTTGCAAAAGATGCTGCGATGCACAATATAGGGGGCCTAGGGATTCGAACGCCTCCTCGAGGGACACCAAGAGGAGTTTTGACGTGGTACTTGAAGAGACTGTCCGCACCGCCCCGGGCTACGTGCGGACCCTGATCCAGCAGGAAGAATTACCGCTGCTGCGGGATCACCTGCTAAGGCTCGATGCCGCAAGCCGGCACGACCGTTTCAACGGCTTTCTCGACGACAGTTTCATCGAGCGTTACGCCGCCCGCTGTGCCGAGGACGGCACCGTGATCGTTGCCTATATCGTCGACGGCATGGTCCGCGGTGCTGCCGAGCTGCATCCGCCGGAAGGCGAAGCCTTGCCTGAAGTCGCTTTCAGCGTGGAAGCCTCGGCGCGCCGCCAGGGCGTAGGCACCGTGCTGTTCCGCCGCCTGATCGCGGAGGCGCGCTGGAAGGGCTACAAGACCCTGCGCATCACCACGGGCGCCGAGAATCACGCGATGCGGGCGCTCGCCAGGAAGTTCGGGGCGCACCTGGCGTTCCGTCACGGCGAATCGACCGGCACGATCGAACTCGCCAAGACGCCCGAAGCCGAGCTCGCCGATCTCGCGGCGTCGCCCTTCACGGCCGGGCGCGCGCTTCTGAGCCTCAATTCGACATGCTGGAAGATCATCTCCAGCATGTATGGCAATCGCGCCGCCTGAGTTCGAATGGCGCGTTGAATCAAAAAGCGGACCGGCGTGGCCGGTCCGCTTTTGCGTTTCGGAGGGCGTGAAGAGAGCTTAGGTTCCCGTGCGCGTGCCGAATCGGCGGACCACGCGGCGTTCGACCACCACGGAGCGCTGTGCACCCTGTTCGCCCGCGATCACGCGCGTCGCGGTGATGCGGCTGTTGGTGCGCGCCTGCTTCTTCACCTCGGCCTGCACGACATCGAGCGGCATCCCCATCAAGGCCGCGGCGATCTCGGCCTGCTGCTCGTGATCGTCCGTGATGCCGATGGCGGCGAAGATCGCCTCGTCCAGCGTGGGCGGATCATGGCGGACGCGCCGCGTGCCATATTTGGTATTCCAGTCTGCGCTCATAACGGCCTCGTTTTGATGCCGGGATACCTAGTGCCACCAATGTTGCATTGCAATATGAAATTGGTGTGGCATCTCAGCTATGCACCGGTCGGGTGTCGCAGCAGTGACGCACCACCGGTATCGACCTCGATCCGCTGCTGTGGCCAGCGTTTCAGGGCCGCCCGTCCGGCCTCGGTGAGCCCGTAGATTCCCCGGTCGGCCCGCTCGAACCAGCCATACACATTGTTAAGCAAGATCTTGCCGGCATCAGGACAGCGTTCGCGCAATTCGCGTACGCGCCGCGGCCCGTCAGCGAGCGCCGAGGCGCAGGCCAAGGCCTGCTGCCGATAGGCCGTCATGATCGGCGAACGGGTGCTGCCACCGAGCGCGGGATCGCCCTGGCGGCGCTGATGCTCGGCGACGAGGCGCGAGCGCAGCTTCGGCTCGCGGCGCGGCGCTGCCGTCGGCGGCTTCACCAGCACCTCGACCTGGCCGCGATCGGTGACGCCGAGCATGCCGAAGCCGAGGCGGCGGCAGAGATTGCGATAGCGTGCGTCGCTCTCGCGCCCCTTGCCCCGGATCGACATCTTCGCGGCGATCCAGACCTCGTCGGCCGCCGATGCGCGATCGACCGCCTGCAGGATCAGCTCGAGATTGAAGGCGAGCTTCAGCTCGCCGATGATCACGACCGGCGGATCGCCGGCGCTGAGCCCCACGAGATCGCAGCCGCCGATCTCGCCCTTCACCGTGAAGCCGAGCTCTTCGAGGAAACGTTTGACGGGCAGGTAAAGCGCGGTTTCCAAGGGGTATCCGATCGGAGAATCAGTTGCGGCAGTCTAGCCTGGATCCGGACCACGGCCTCCGCGCCATTTGATCGGGAACGGGCGGTGCGATTATCCTGCGACCGGGACGGCCGGGCGCTTGACGAAGATGACAATCAGGAACGGGCTCTATCACATCCGTATCGAAATGCTCGATGCTGTGCAGGGCGGCAATCAGGGCGTCATGGTGCTGCGCGACGGCACCATGCGGGGCGGCGATTCATTCTTCTTCGCCTACGGCAGCTACACCTCGGCCGACGGCAAATGGAAGGGCGAATTGACCAACGAGGAGCACTCGCCTTCGTTCGACGAGCGCCCGGTGTGGGGCCGCAAGGTCGTGACCATCGGTTTCAGCGGCACCTATACCGACGACACGGCCTATGGCGAAGGCATCGCGCTCGCCGGCAAGCAGAGCATCCGTTTCAAGGGTAATCTGCGGCTGCTGGTGCCGGATTGATCACACCCGTCCGCCGACCGGGATCAGCGCGCCCGTGATGCCGCTTGCGGCGTCGCTGGCAAGGAACAGGATGATCTCGGCGAGTTCCTGCGGCGTCACCCATTTGGAGAAGTCTGCCTTCGGCATGTCGGCGCGGTTGGCCGCGGTGTCCATGATCGACGGCAGCACCGCGTTGACTGTGACCTTGCCCTTCCACTCGTTCGCGAGGGCTTCGGTCAGGCGATGCACGCCTGCCTTCGAGGCCGCGTAAGGTCCCATGCCGCTGCCGGCCTGGAGCGCGCCCATGGCGCCGATATTGACGATGCGGCCGGCCTTGGACGCGGCGAGATGCGGCAGCGCCGCGCGCGAAGCATGGAGCGCGGTCAGGACATTGAGTGCGTACATGCGCTGCCAACTCTCGATGTCGCCGTCGCCGACAGTTTCGAACGCGAAGCCGCCGGCGATGTTGATCAGCGTATCGAGCCGACCGAAATGCTTTGCTGCCGCTTCGACCGCCGTCTTCGCTTGCGCCACGTCGGAGAGGTCGATGCCGCCGATCGCGAGGCTGTCAGGCGTTGCAGGGGTTTGCGAAGGCGCATGATCGATGCAGGCAACGCGCGCGCCGCGCGCCTGTGCGATGTCTACGACGACCTTGCCGAGCGCGCCGCGCGCGCCTGTCACGACCAGAACCTTGCCTTGCATCGTCGTTCTCCCGGCGCGGGCCGCCTATGATTGCAGATAGCGCGCCTTCAGCGCGGCTCGCTCCGCCGCGCCGAGGCTGAGCCCGTCGCGCAAATAGGTTTCGATGTCGCCGTATTCCTCGCCGACGGCTTCGAACGCCGCGGCAAGGTAAGAGGCTTCGACGCTGCCAATGGCGCTCCGCACGTCTTCCGGCAGCTCGGTGGCCGCCGTCGCATCGCGCTTGTAGTGCTGGTTGGTGAGCAGGTAGTCCTCGGCGATAACGTCATCGGGCACGCCGAGCGCGTGCAGGATCAGCGCGCTGGCAAAGCCGGTGCGATCCTTGCCGGCGGTGCAGTGAATCACCAGCGGCGCGCGATCCTCGAGGAGATAGCCGAACAGGCTGCGAAAGCTGTTCGTGTGATGGCGAACATAGTTGCGATAGGATTCGCGCATCAGCTCCAGCGCGACCGATGCGGTCAGCGTGCCCTGCGCGAGTTCGGTACGCAGCGCAGCCACCACGCTCGGCTCGATCGGCAGCGAATGCACCGTGATCTCGTTGACGACGCAGACGCCGGACGCGCGCTCCTCGACCCCACGGAAATCGAACGCGCTGCGCACGCCCAGCGCACGGACGATCTCGACATCGGCGGCGGTGAGCTGGCCAAGATGGTTGGAGCGGAAGATGTGCCGCCAGCGGGTGGTGCGGCCATCGGAGGTGCGATAGCCGCCGAGATCGCGAAAATTGCTGGCGCCTTGCAAGGCGAGGTGGCGGGCAGGGGAGTCTCTCAGAGAAGAGTCTTGCATCGGATCGGCTTCGGCTATGGTTCCACGCGCGAGGCGGCGTTCTTGAGGTCTATTACAGGGGGCGAACATGGTCCGGCACAAGGCCATTCTTTTGGGGGCCACCATGCTGGCCGCCGCAATCTCCGGCGCGCGGCAGACTGAAGCGCAGACGTTCAAGACCTATCGCTGCACCGACGGGACGCAGTTCATCGTCGGGTTCTATGAGTATGACAAGCGGGCGTTTCTCCAGATCGACGGCGAGCCGGTCACGCTCGCAAAGCGGCTGACGGTCTCCGGCATACGCTATTCGGGGGCCGGTATCACGCTGACTCTCGGCAAGTCCGGGACCACCACGGTCAAGCATCTGAAGCGGCCGGCGACGGCCTGCGCGGTGATCTGAATGGCGGCGTTCACGCGAGAATCAAAAAGGGCCGAAACATCGTTGTTTCGACCCTTTTGGAGCTGCCGCCGGACGCTTGCGCGAGCGCGGTGGTTTCAAACCAAGCACGGGCATCAGCGATCCCATTTCGGCTTGGCGTCGTCGACTGCGTCCTGGTGATACCAGCTGTCGCTGCAGATCGAGGCGTTGGCGGGAAGCGACGCGTGATCGGCAGGAAGGCGGGTCTCGCCATAGCGGCGTCCGGCGAGAGCTGCGCGGCCCCCGACCGGGAATTGGTAGATCGTTGCCGATCCGTGACTCAGACCATTGTTCATCATTGCGATTCTCCTTGGTCGAAGCGCATTAGCCTCCATGGTGCGCCCGACTCGTTCGATTGTGGTTACTGGAATCCCCATATCGGCCGCGTCCCCCGAGATGGGAAGTGCTGAAAAGGAAATCAGTTGCCGCCCAATATGTAGGCAGACGAAGGTCTGCATCCCCTAAGGCAGGGGGGTGATGACCAACGCCTGGGCCATTCCAAAGGTTGCTGGGCAGGGCGGGGCGACTTTGCGAAAATTGCTGGCGGTTGATGCGCGTTTCATCGGCAACCTCCGTTGCCGCGCCGTCTGCTTCAGAATCGGGCGATTTCCCCGGAGTTTTTGCGTTGCAGCTACACGCAAAGGTGCGCGGCTATGACGCATATCGCAGGAGGCAGTCTGGTCACCGCAAAGCGACTTTGGCCGCGGTGGAAAACCTCCCGCAGTGCGGCCTTTTGGCACGTTAAATGCTTGTAAAGGGCCGGCCGATGGTGGCCGGGTACAAAACGTTCGGGGGCCTCCAGGCCCCCAACCTTTCGCATCATCTACAGAGAGGCTCAATGACCAAGTATAAGCTCGAGTACATCTGGCTCGACGGATATACGCCGACTCCGAATTTGCGCGGCAAAACTCAGATCAAGGAATTCGCGTCGTTCCCGACGCTCGAGCAGCTTCCGCTCTGGGGCTTCGATGGCTCCTCCACCCAGCAGGCCGAAGGCCACAGCTCCGATTGCGTGCTGAAGCCGGTCGCCGTGTTCCCGGACGCCGCGCGCACCAACGGCGTACTGGTGATGTGCGAAGTCATGATGCCCGATGGCAAGACCCCGCACGCCTCCAACAAGCGCGCCACCATTCTCGACGACGCCGGCGCCTGGTTCGGCTTCGAGCAGGAATACTTCTTCTACAAGGATGGCCGTCCGCTCGGATTCCCGGCTTCGGGCTATCCGGCTCCGCAGGGTCCGTATTACACCGGCGTCGGCTACTCGAATGTCGGCGACGTCGCCCGCAAGATCGTCGAAGAGCATCTCGACCTCTGCCTGGCTGCCGGCATCAACCATGAAGGCATCAACGCGGAAGTCGCCAAGGGCCAGTGGGAATTCCAGATCTTCGGCAAGGGCTCCAAGAAGGCCGCCGACGAAATGTGGATGGCCCGCTACCTGATGCTGCGCCTCACCGAGAAGTACGGCATCGACATCGAATTCCACTGCAAGCCGCTCGGCGACACCGACTGGAACGGCTCCGGCATGCACGCCAACTTCTCGACCGAGTATATGCGCACGGTTGGCGGCAAGGAGTATTTCGAGGCGCTGATGGCTGCTTTCGACAAGAACCTGATGGACCACATCGCCGTCTACGGCCCGGACAACGACAAGCGTCTGACCGGCAAGCACGAGACCGCGCCGTGGAACAAGTTCAGCTACGGCGTGGCTGATCGCGGCGCCTCGATCCGCGTTCCGCACTCCTTCGTCAACAACGGTTATAAGGGCTATCTGGAAGACCGCCGTCCGAACTCGCAGGGCGACCCATACCAGATCGCTTCGCAGATCCTGAAGACGATCGCGTCCGTGCCCGCCGACAAGAAGGCCGCGGCCTAAGATCCTCCCGGCCCGGGCTGGGGGGCTGGCCCGGGTTGGTGCTCAATCCGCCGGAGCTTTCAAGGCTCCGGCGGATTTTTGCATTCTGGTGACAGCCGTTGTTGTGAGTCTGGCGGCCATGCCGGCCCGAAGCCTGTCCATCGCCGCCCAAAGCGGGATAGAGTGCCGCCAGGATATGCGCGGGGCCGGGGACGGCTGGTGTTTGAGGGTTTCTACAAGACGAGATTTCAGCTCGGCAACGCAGTCGGCCGGAGCGTGATGCATGTGGCGAACGGCAAGCTGCTGGGCGGCAATTCGGCTTTCGCCCATATCGGCACCTATGAACAAACCGACGCCGGCGTCGACATTGTCATCAAGACCGTTCGACACAACCCGGATCCGAATTACCGTGCCATGGCCGGAACGGATGATGCGACCCTGATCGCGAAGGGCTGGGCCGACGGCGATCTCTATCGCTTAACGGGGGAGTTGAAGGAGCTGCCCGGCGTTCCGTTCCAGTCGCTGATGACGCCGATCACCGACGACGAGGTGCCGGTCGCCGGCAGCGTCGGCGCGGACGGCATTGCCGACGGCCTCTACTCCATCCATCTGCGCATGCTCGACGGTCTCGACGGCGGCCTCACCGGCGTGATGCTGCTCAACCAGGGCCGCATCCTCGGCGGCGATGCGGCGTTCTACTATCTCGGCAGCTACAGCGCCGCGAACGGCCGCTGGAAGGGCCAGATCCTCAACCAGGAGCACACGCCGGCCAAGGACGATCCGATCTTCGGTGGCCATGAAGTCGGCATCGGCTTCTCCGGCCGCTACGACGCCGAACAGGCGGTGCTGGAGGCGACCGCGCTCGCCGGCAAGCGCTCGTTGCGCCTGACCGCCGCGCTGAAGCTGATGCATCGGGCCTGATCGCGACGGGAATAGCTCATGGAAACAATTCGCATGCTCTCGACGCTCGGCCTGATGGGCGCGATGCGCAGCCTCTCCTCCGCCTTCGAGGCCGAAACAGGCATCCAGGTCGATGCGGACTTCGCGCCGACCCTGGCGCTGCTGAAGCGCTTGCGCGGCGGCGAGGCCGCCGATCTCGTGATCCTCACACGCGAGGGGCTGGACGAGATCATCGCGGAGGGCCGCGTGCTCGCGAAGGGCGCGGCCGATCTGGCGCGCTCCTATGTCGGCATTGCCGTGCGGGCAGGGCAGGCGCATCCCGACATCGGCAGTGAAGCGGCGCTGCGCCGGACGCTGCTTGCGGCCCGGTCCGTCGCTTATTCGCGGCTGGGCGCGAGCGGCGTCTACTTCGGTCAGTTGATCGTCAGGATGGGGATCGCGGCCGAGATCAACGCCAGGGCCACCATCGTCGAGCAGGGCTTTACGGCGCTGCGTCTCGTCAGCGGCGAGGCTGATCTCGCCGTGCAGCAGATCAGCGAGCTGAAGCAGGTCGAAGGAATCGAGGTGGTGGGACCGATCCCGCACGAATTGCAGACGCCGGCGGTGTTCTCTGCCGGCCGCATGGCGAACGCAAGACATGCCGACGCTGCCGACCAGTTGCTGCGCTATCTGGCCTCGCCTGAGGTCGTGCCCGTGTTGCGCCAATCAGGACTTGAGCCATGAATTTGCCGGAGCCGAGACCCAACGTGGTGTTCATGCGGACTTGTCTTTCTGCAATGCTCCTTGTGCTAGCCGCGCCGCTGACTGCGCATGCGCAATCGGCTGATCTTGTGCTGTGCGACCGCGTGGCGGCCGATCCCAGCGATCCCGACAAGCCGGCCGACGTGAGGGGCGTCGCCGAGATCGCATCCGCCGACATCGCGACCGCGATCAAGTTCTGCAAACAGGCCGCGCCGTCCTCGCGCCGTGCAATGTTCGCGCTCGGCCGCGCCTATGCGGCCAACCGGCAGACGGCGGAGGCGCTCGCCGCCTGGCGCAAGGCGGCCGACAAGGGATCGAGCGCGGCCATGGTCGAGCTCGGCGTCGCCTACGGAACCGGCTCCGGGATCGCCAAGGACGAAGCCCAGGCGCGAAAACTCTTCGAGAAGGCGGCGCAATCCGGCAATCCCCGCGGCATCAGCAATCTCGCCGCGCTCGGCGGCGCAGGCGGCGCTGCGCCGGCCGATCCCGCGCAGGCGCGCGCGCTGCTCGGCAAGGCTGCCGAGACCAACGCGGAAGCGCAGTACCAGCTCGGCCTGATGCTCTCCGAAGGTTCGGGCGGTGCGAAGGACGACGTCGCGGCCCGTGCGCTGTTCGAGAAGGCGGCCGCGCAAAACCATCCCGGCGCGCTGGAACGGATGGGCGCCTTTGCGGAAGGCGGCCGCGGCGGGCCCAAGGACAAGGACGCCGCGAAAGCCTATTACGAGCGCGCCTCAGCGCTCGGCGACGAGGACGCCAAGAAGGCGCTGGAGCGGCTGCGCTGCCCCTACGCGATCAAGGACAAGCAAGGCAAGCTCGTCACCACGCTGTGCTTCTGAACAGAGCCGGCATTTGGCGGAACCTGGCTTGTGCGTCCGCTGTTGACGTCCGGACACAACGGAGCGCGATCATGATCCGCAAGCTGGCGTCGGGCGAATACCGCCTCTATTCACGCAAGGTGAACCCCAAGACCGGCAAGCGCCGCAACCTCGGCACCTTCAGGAGCCGTGCGGCCGCCGAAAAGCACGAGCGCGAAGTGCAGTATTTCAAACGTCACTGACGCGCGAGCCGCCCGCCAAAACAGAAACTTCGAAAACAACCCCATGCACAGTAGCCGGGGCCTTGAAATCGCAGCGGAATTGCGAGCCACGGATTTTGCGAAATCCGCTTTGACCGGTCGGGCAAAACAGGAGCAAGATGGCATCGTGGCAGGCAGGCGCTCCGCAAAGGCCCTGCGCGCAAAAGCCGGATGGCCTGGCAGCGGCGGCAATGCTAGGTAGCCCGCGTTCCTTTCCGATGTTGTGGGCTTGGTGCGTTGCTGGACGGACTCTACAAGGTTGAATACGGCGTCAACGATGCGTTCGGACGCAGCATCATGTGCCTGCATGACGGTAAGATGCTGGGCGGCAATTCCGGCTTTGCGCATCTCGGCACCTATGCCGAGCAGGGCGGCGAGATCGTCGCCGAGGTGATCACCGAGCGACATAATCTCGATCCCAACTACAAGCCGCTGATGGGCGCCGACGTCGCCTCGATCGGCGCGCGCGGCCGGCTCCATGGCAACGAGATCCGTCTGCAGGGCGGCGCGAACACCATGCCCGGCGCCCATTTCTGGGCCAATCTCACGCGGCTCGACGACGGGGCGTTGCCGCCGCGCGGCACGATCGGGCCGGGCGGCATCGCCAACGGGCTCTACGGCATGAGCCTGAGGGCGCTCGACGGCGTCGAGGCCAGCCTCTCCGGCGTGATGCTGCTGATCGACGGGCGCATCCTCGGCGGCGATGCCTTTTTCTACTATCTCGGCTCCTATTCCTCGGCGGACGGCCGCTGGAAGGGCGAGATGCTGAACCAGGAGCACACGCCTGCGAAGGGCGAGAATCCCGTGTTCGGCGGCTTCGAGGTCGGGATCGGATTCTCCGGGACCTGCACGGAAGACAGCGGCGAGCTCGAGGGCATTGCGCTGGCCGGCAAGCGGAGCCTGCGGCTGGCAGCCTCGCTCAAGCTGATGCGGCGGGCGTAGGGCGGGTTCAGACAAGCGTTGTAGACTTGGTCACGGCGAGGACAATCTCGCCGGTGTGCGGCGTCCCTGGCCTCCAGTACGGCGCGGACGTCGCCGCAACAGCTCCCACTGGTTTGCTGGCGGGGGCACTGCGACGCAGGCTTGCTTCAGTCTTGGCGAGGCGCTGCTGGCACGGAAAGCTGGGAGATCGCCCTGTTGGGCGGACTGTATCTCATTCTGAACTCGACTTTGGCGCGGGAAGGGGATTTGCTGGCCAAAACCGGCGGTAGCCGTAAATAACAGCACAGGGGGGAACCATCATGTCCGCGTTGTCACGCCGCGATTTCCTCGCACTCTCGACATCAGCCGCAGCCATCAGTCTCGCCGCGCCCGCGCACGCCGCGATGGGGCCGAACGACAAATACGATCTGGTGATCCGCGGTGGTGAGGTCCTCGACCCCAGCCAGTCGCTGCGCGCCAGGCGCGATATCGGCATCCGCTGGGGCGTGATCGAAACGGTGCAGGAGGCGATCCCCGCCGAACGCGCGCTGAAGAGCATCGACGCGTCGGGCAAGCTCGTGATGCCCGGCCTCATCGATTTGCATTGCCACGTTTATCCTTACGGCTCGGCGATCGGTATTCCCGCCGACGAGCTCGTGCAATTCCAGGCCACGACGACCGTCGTCTCGGCAGGCGATGCCGGCGTCAACAATCTGGCGGCGTTGCGCCGGTTCATCGTGGCCCAGACGCGGGCGCGGATGTACGCCTTCGTCCATATCGCCAACAACGGCCTGTCGGCGTTCCCGGCCGCCGAGCTCTACAATATCGACGTCGCACAGACCGAGGCCTGCGCGATGGCGCTCGCCGAGAACGCCGATTTCCTGCTCGGGGTCAAAGTGCGGATGTCGGAGAACGTGATCTACAAGCACGGGCTCGAGCCGCTGAAGCGCGGGATCCAGGCATGTGAGATGTGCGGCTGGCCGGCGAAAATGATGGTGCATATCGGCGGCGTCGAGTCCAAGGAGCTGATGTCGCAGATCCTCGACTTGCTCCGCCCGGGCGATGTGCTGACGCACGCCTATTCGGGCGCCCCGAACATGTCGAACGTCTTCACCAATATCGTCCAGGACGGCAAGCTGCTGCCTGCGGCCCTGGCGGCCAAGCAGCGCGGCGTGCTGTTCGACGTCGGCCATGGCGGCGGCAGCTTTGATTTCACCGTGGCGGAAGTGGCGATCCCCGGCGGATGCACGCCGGACACGATCTCTTCCGACATCCACGTCTTCTCCGGCAATTCGCCGGGCATCCCCTTCCTGCCCAACGTGATGAGCAAGTTCATGACGCTGGGCTTCTCGCTGGAGCAGGTGGTCGCAATGGCCACGATTGCTCCGGCGAAAATCATCAGCCGCGCGCCGAAGATCGGCACGCTGCAAGTCGGCGCGCCCGGCGATGTCGCCATCATGGAACTGGTGGAGGGGCCGGTCAGCTTCCTCGACACCCGCAACAACAAGAGGGACGGGATGGCCCAGCTCAAGCCGATCCAGACCGTCATCAACGGCGTGCCGTTCGGCCGGCCTTATCAGGCGCCGTTCGCTGTGAGGTAGCGGCTAGCGGAGGCGATGGTCTCAGCGATTGTCGAGGCCGCCTGGACGAACGCGACGCGGGTGGAGCGGCGGTCAGGGCCGGCGGGGTCGAATCCGTACCCCGCCGGGCTTCCCCTTGGGGGCCGTATGGCCTATGACGCTGCAACGCAAAAATCCCCCAAAAAAGACCTCATGATCCGCCTCGACAACGTCAGCAAGCAAGCCGGCCACCAGATCCTGTTCATCGAAGCTTCCGCCGCCCTCAACAAGGGCGAGAAGATCGGGCTTGTCGGCCCGAATGGCGCGGGCAAGACCACGCTCTTCCGGATGATCGCCGGCGAGGAACTGCCCGACGAGGGGCAGGTCTCGACCGATCGCGGTATTACCATCGGCTATTTCAACCAGGACGTCGGCGAAATGTCTGGCCGTAGCGCCGTGGCCGAGGTGATGAATGGCGCAGGGCCTGTCAGCGAGGTCGCGGCCGAGTTGCATCAGCTCGAGGTTGCGATGGCCGACCCCGACAAGGCCGACCAGATGGACGAGATCATCGCGCGGTACGGCGAGGTGCAGCACGCCTTCGAGGAGCTCGACGGCTACGCGCTCGACGGCCGGGCGCGCGAGGCTTTGTCCGGCCTCGGCTTCAGCCAGGAGATGATGGACGGCGACGTCGGCAAGCTCTCGGGCGGCTGGAAGATGCGCGTGGCGCTGGCGCGGATTCTTTTGATGCGCCCCGACGTGATGCTGCTCGACGAGCCGAGCAACCATCTCGATCTCGAAAGCCTGATCTGGCTGGAAAAATTCCTGCACGATTACGAAGGCACGTTGCTGATGACCTCGCATGACCGCGAGTTCATCAACCGCGTGATCTCCAAGGTGATCGAGATCGATAGCGGCTCGCTCACGACCTATACCGGCGATTACGAGTTCTACGAGCAGCAGCGCGCGCAGAACGAGAAGCAGCAGCAGGCGCAGTTCGAGCGCCAGCAGGCCATGCTCGCCAAGGAGATCAAGTTCATCGAACGCTTCAAGGCGCGCGCCTCGCATGCGGCCCAGGTGCAGAGCCGGGTCAAGAAGCTCGACAAGATCGAGCGGGTCGAGCCGCCGCGCCGCCGCCAGTCGATCGCGTTCGATTTTCCGCCGGCGCCGCGCTCGGGCGAGGACGTCGTGGCGCTCAAGAACGTGCACAAGGGCTATGGCTCAAAGCGCATCTATGACGGGCTGGATTTCATGATCCGCCGCAGGGAGCGCTGGTGCGTGATGGGCGTCAACGGCGCCGGCAAGTCGACGCTGCTCAAGCTCGTCGCGGGCGCGAGCGAGCCTGATGAGGGGACGGTCGCGGTCGGCGGCAGCGTCAAGATGGGCTATTTCGCCCAGCACGCGATGGATCTGCTCGACGGCGAGCAGACGGTGTTCGAGTCGCTGGAATACGCGTTTCCGACCGCGGGGCAGGGAAGCTTGCGTGCGCTGGCGGGCTGCTTCGGCTTCTCCGGCGACGATGTCGAGAAGCGTTGCCGCGTGCTCTCGGGCGGGGAGAAGGCGCGCCTCGTGATGGCCAAGATGCTGTTCGACCCGCCGAACTTCCTGGTCCTGGACGAGCCGACCAACCATCTCGACCTCGCCACCAAGGAAATGCTGATCAATGCGCTGTCGGATTTCGAAGGCACCATGCTGTTCGTCTCGCATGACCGCCACTTTCTGGCGACGCTGTCGAACCGCGTGCTGGAGCTGACGCCGGACGGCATCCACCAGTTCGGCGGCGGCTACACGGAATACGTCGCGCGCACCGGACAGGAGGCGCCGGGGTTGCGGAGCTAGTATTCCGCGGCGTGCCTTGACGCGGTGATGCCGCTCGTTACGCTTCCCAACAAAAAAGGGAGCGAGCGCCATGAAGCAAATCCGGATCGGCGACATCACCATCGATGCGGTGATCGAGCGGGAGGGGCCGTGGCGGCGGCCGCAGGATTTCTTCCCGGCCTATGACGAAGCGGTCTTCAAGCGCCATCTGCCGACGATGGAGCCGGAGGTGTTCGACGCCGCGCGCGGCATGATGGTGATCACCTACCAGACTTTTGTGGTGCGCACGCCGCGTTACACCATTCTGGTCGACACCTGCACCGGTGAGGACAAGGGCCATCCGCCGCCGTTCGATTTCCCCGGCAAGGAGCGCTGGCGCAACGAATTGTTCGCGCTCGGCATCTCTTTCGAAGAGATCGACTACGTGTTCTGCACGCATCTGCATATCGACCACACCGGCTGGAATACGACCCTGCGCGACGGTCGCTGGGTGCCGACGTTTCCGAATGCGAAATACGTCTTCCACAAGGGCGAGTATGCGGCATGGGAGGTCGAGCACGCCAAGGGCAACAATCCGCCCGGTACCGTGTTTCGCGACAATTGCCTGCCGATCGTCGAGGCCGGGCAGGCGCTCTTGGTCGACGACGATTACGCGCTCGACGACACCGTCACGCTGACGCCGACGCCGGGACATTCGCCGTGTCATTGCTGCGTAAATATCTTTTCGAAGGGCCAGCGCGCGGTGGTCGCCGGCGACCTCATGCATCACCAGATCCAGTGCCGCGAGCCGGACTGGTCGGCGCGGCCGGACTGGGATCCGAAGCAGTCGGCGGCGTCGCGGCGGAAGTTCTTCGCGTCGGTTGCGGACACCGACACGCTGATTCTGCCGGTGCATTTTCCGGCGCCGACGGTGGGATGGATCAGGCCGCGGGAAGGGGCGTTCGATTACAAGTTCAGGCGGGAATGAAGCTGCGAACTAATCGCCAGGCTCGTGTCCCGGACGCGGTGCGGTGCGCAGTGCCGCTCCGCTGAGCCGGGACCCATCTCTCGGGCGATACTCGCGGCGGCATGGGCCCCGGCTCTGCAGCGCATCGCTACTGGACGATGCTTCGCATCGCCAGGGTAGCGCTGCGCTGCGTCCGGGGCACCGGAGTGCCACTGCTCTTACGCGCTGACTTCGCACTTCTTCATGAAGCTGTTCTTGGCGGCGCCGGCGAGCGGCTTGCCGTCGGCGCTGACGGCCTTGGGTGTGCAGGCCTCCTGCTTGCACTTCTTCAGGAACGAGGTCTTGGCGGCGCCGGCGAGCGCCTTGCCGTCCTTGCCGACGGCCTTGCTCTCGCAGGTGTCGTCCGCGAGGGCCGAGCCGGCTGCAAAGGTGGCAACGATCGCAGCGAGGAAAATCCGTTTCATCATGGGTGTCTCCCTAAACCAGAAATGGTGGAGAGATTGGAGCCGGGAATCGTGGCGCAATCAAGCTGGATGACGGCCTGTCGTCCGGTCCGCCCGCGATTTTTGGCGCGCGTCGGCCGGCTTGCTGCACTGCTCGCTGACGGCGGCGGGCGATCCTGCTACGCTTGGCCAGTTGGGCCGGACGGAGCATCGTGATGGACGCAATGATCCCGAAACACCAGGACGCCGCCGATCAACATTCTCACCTGGTTCGGCCGCAAGACATGGACTGGCAGACAACGCGCTTTCCCGGCTGCGAAGCCAAGACCCTGCTGTTCGACCGCCGCACCGGCCTGATGACCGCCTTGATGCGCTTTGCGCCGGGGGCGGTGCTCCCCGACCACGAGCATGTCGGGATCGAGCAGAGCTGGGTGATCGAAGGCACCCTCGTCGACAAGGAGGGGCCTGCTCAGGGCATCGTCTGCAAGGCCGGTGAGTTCATCTGGCGCGAGGCGGGGAGCCGGCACGCCGCCTGGTGTCCGGAGGGCGCACTGATCCTCGCGATCTTCCAGGTGCCGAACAAGTTCTTCGAAGCCGACGGCCGCGTCGTCGATGCCGCCGGTCAGGATTGGGACGAGACGTGGGGGCATACCGATGCGCAGCGTTGAGTGAGTCCTGTAGCCCGGATGGAGCGTAGCGTAATCCGGGGCCAGGCCACTCGCATCGCTCGACCGTCCGGGTCGCAAGAAACCCGGATTGCGCTACGCTCCATCCGGGCTACCGACTACCGGTTTCGTGGCAAGCTACGCGCCACGCATCAGCAGCGCCTTGAAGTCGGCCCGGGCGCGCTGCGCCTCGGCGCGCGCGACGTCCGAGGCATCGCCCATGCCGAAATAGCCGTGGATCAGGCCGGGGCCCTCATGGTGCTTCACGCGCACCCCGGCGGATTCCAGCGCGCGCGCATAGGCCGCGCCCTCGTCGCGCAGGGGATCGAACCAGGCTGTGGTGACGACCGCCGGCGCGACGCCGGCGAGGGATGCCGCGCGCAGCGGCGAGACGCGCCAGTCCGAAGCATGGCCGGGATCGGCGAGATAATGGCCGCAAAACCATTCCATCGTGGCGCGCGTCAGGAAGTAGCCGTCGGCGTTTTCAGTGCGCGAGGGATAGCGCGCGTTCTCGCGCGCATCGGCGTAGCCGCCGAGGACGTCGGTGACAGGGTAGACCAGCAATTGCGCGGCGAGCTTGAGGCCGGCATCGCGGCAGGCGATTGCGGTGGTTGCCGCGAGATTGCCGCCGGCACTGTCGCCGGCAACGCCGAGGCGTTTTGCATCGCCGCCAAATTCCGCGACGCGGTCAAACACATCGCTCACGGCGGCGAAGGCGTCCTCAAAGGCGCCGGGAAAGCGCGTTTCCGGCGGGCGTCGATAGTCGACGGAGACAACGACGGCGCCGGTCTCGATCGCGATGTTGCGCGCCTGCCGGTCGTGGGTCTCGATGTCGCCCGCAACCCAGCCGCCGCCGTGGAAGAACACCACCGTCGGAGCGGGCGTGGTGCCGACCCGGTAGACACGCGCAGGAAGCGGGCCGGCGCCGCCCTTCACCTTGATATCCTCGACGTGATCGACGGGCGGGGGCGGGATGGCGGCGCGGGAGGCAGCCAGTGCGCGCAAGGAATCGCGGGCGCTCTGTGGCGTCATGACAGCGAGGTCGCGCATCGGCATGAGCGGAATGATCTGGGCGATGACGGGGTCGAGCGGCGCGGCCATGGGCTTCCTCACGGGGTTCTTGGTCTTGCTTGCGGGTTAGCATAGATTTCGCGCGCCGCGTCGGCAACCGCATCATGTCGTAATGCCGGCGACGAACGCGCAGGGAGGTTCTTCGAGGTGGAATTCGAAACGCTGGTCCAGTCGCGCCGCAGCGTGCGCGGCTTCAAGAACGAGCCGGTGCCGCGCGCAGTGATCGAGGCGATCATCGAGAGCGCCAAGCGCGCGCCGTCGTCGATGAACACCCAGCCCTGGCATGTCCACGTGCTCACAGGCGGCCCGCTTGAAGAGGTGCGTCGCCGCAACATGGAGGAGATGGTCGGCGGGGCCAAGGTCAAGCGCGACATCATCAGTCACGGCGAGTACCAGGGCGTGCATCGCACGCGGCAGGTCGACATCGCCAAGAAATTGTTCGGCGCGATGGGGATCGAGCGCGACGACAAGCCGATGCGGCAGGACTGGGTGCTGCGCGGCTTCCGCCAGTTCGACGCGCCGGTCTCGCTGGTCCTGACTTACGACCGCGTGCTCGATCCCGGCGCGGTCTGCCATTTCGATCTGGGCGCACTCTGCTACGGCATCGTGCTCGCGGCGTGGGACCGCGGCCTCGGCTCCGTCATCAACGGGCAGGGCATCATGCGTTCCGATATCGTGCGCGAGGTCGCGAAGATTCCGGAAGACGAGGTCATCATGACCTGCGTCGCGATGGGCTATCCCGACGACGGCTTTGCCGCGAACGCGGTGCGCTCGGATCGCGAGCACAATCAGGAGTTTGTGCGTTACGTCGGTTTTGCCGATTAGCGTGCCGGAGAGGAGATTATTCTCCGCATTTTTTTGGTGCGGAGCCGTCAGCGGCCTCTTGCAATCTCGAAGGTGCGGGAGGAACAATGTGCTGACTGTGAGGTTTGTTGCTGGCGCGAGGGAATTGACATGCGGCGGCTGGCTAGCCTGGTTCGACGTTTCTTCGGCCCGCGAATGCGGCGCCCCATTGACGATGGTGATCCATCTCTTCCTTTCACATCCGAGGAGTTCGGACGGCTGATACGCAGCGGCCGGCACGAGGATATGAAGCTGCTGGCCGAGGGGCTGGCCTGCCGGTCCATCCCGCGCCGCGCCAGCTATCGCGCGACCCATTAGGGTGCGTTCGACACAGCGCAGTCGCGCTCACCGCGTGAGCGCGACCTGCTTGAACGAATGGAGCAGAGCCTTTTCCAGCTTGCCATTCATCCCGCACAAGACGTCGTAGGCCTCCTCACGCGGCATGGTCGGCTTGTAATGCCGGTGCTCGATGAGGGCTGCAAAAATATCGGAGATGGTGAGAATCCTCACGATGTCGCCAATGCTCTCGGCAGACAGACCATCGGGATAGCCGCTGCCGTCGAGATACTCGTGATGATGCCGAACGGCATCTAGAATTTCCGGTGAAATCTTGTCGTGTCCCTTCAGAAATTCGAAACCCGCAGCCGGATGGGTTTCAATCAGGGCGCGTTCCTCCGCATCGAGGCGGCCGGGCTTGTCGAGGATGGCGAGCGGGATCTGTGCCTTGCCGACGTCGTGGAACATGGCAGCCGAGTAAAGGCGCTCCAGATCGGCTCTTCCAACGCCGAGGCTCAGGCCGAAGTCGATGGCGACGCCGGTCACGAGCAGGCAGTGTTGATAGGTTCCCTCGTGGTGGCGCCGTACCGTCGTGAGCCATTCCGATAGCCCCCGTTGGGTGATGCGATCGGCGATCTGACGGCCGGCCTCCTTGGTGCCGTCGACGTCGAGAGGCACGCCGAGGGTGACCGCCGTAAACATCGAGGCGATCGCGGTTGCCGCGGCCTCGACCGCGTTGTCGGATTGTGTGGTCGCGCTCGATAAGACAGAAGGATCCGTCGGATCGGACAGGGCCGCCAGCAGTCTGGATCGGTTGACCGTACCGGGCAAGACGAGCGTCGCCCCGAGCGCGTAGGCTTGCGAGATTCCGACGTGAGAGTTGTGTTCGAGCAGAAATATTCGTTTCCCTGCCTTGGCGAGCTTGCCGGCCCGCTTCTTGATCGCCGCGATATTGTCGATGTCGCGCAGGTCCGCGCGGATGACGATGGCGGAGGGCACCCGCGTTAGCTTGGCTTCGGCATCCAGCCGTTCTCCCGCGACGGCGAAGCGCTCCTCGAGAATTGAGCAGATGCCGGCCAGCTTGTCGGATGTGTCGGCAAGCACATGCACGAAGGAGCGGCCCGAGTCCCTCTCGCGGAGGCTGTCTGGGTTGGCAAGGCCGACGATGGTTCGCGCGTTCTGCACGGCTTGACCTGCGATGTCTCGGATGGCGGGAGGTACGATCGGCTAAATCATCCTGTGGCAGTTTGTGTCTTTGCCGGCGGTGCGCTCACGGACTTCTTCTTTCCATCCGTTGTGACGAAGTGAACGCCGGCGGTGGTGCCGTCGATCCAGACCAGTTCGCAGCGCCGATAAGCTAGCCCGGTCGACGACAACACCAGGAAGAATTCCTTGGCCTGGAGCACGTCCAGCGTGCCCTCGACCTCGACTTTCGCACCGGTCTGCGACACGTCGAGCAGAAAGCAACTGCGCCGCCATGTGCCGTCCGAGCCCATCAGGTTGACAGGCTGGCGGTGGTCCATCTTCACGCGCGACGCCTTGCGACCATCGAACTTCATCGGTTGACCCCCGCTTTTACGCTGCGATGTCCCGGATCGCCCGTACCTGTGCGCGCCGCGATTTCCCCCCACCGCACCGTCCATTGGCTGGTCGACAAGAGCAGTGCTTCGAAATGGTGTTGCGCGCGCACGCGCTCGGCATAGGAAAGCCGAGACCCGCTGCGGTTGCTCAGGATGGCAAGCGTGGTCTGCCAGTTAAGCCGCGAAGCCCGACAGGCCATGACCAGGCCTTCGCAATCGTCGTCGGTCATGACGTGTTCCACAATCTCGATCGGCGCTCCTGAAAGCACCGACAACGCCACGAACAAATTGGCGGTCTCGCCGCGGATCGCGAAGCGGTTCACGGTGGAATCGTTGAGCTTGCCGATGCGGTTGAGCGCGACGATCTCCGGCCGCGCACTTGCATAGGCGGCGGAACCCGGCAGCTTGGGCACAATCGGCGCGGCCGCTTGCGTAGGCGGGGCGGAGGGAGCTCTTGGCTCCGCGCGCACGTTGGGGATGGGGGAGGCCGACAGCAGCTTCCGAAGGACCGGGTCGGGCGTCCCCGGTCTGAGTGCCAGGGCCTTTGTGAGTTCGTCATCACCTCCGCACATCGCAACGAGAGCAAGGTAGGCGGCATCGGAGAGCTGCGCCCCTGCATTGCCGATCAGTGCAAGGTGGACGGCGCGGCCGCCGCGCCTGACAAGCGTGTCAGCTAACGCCGGTTCGATGTGCTCGCGTGCAGCGATCGCCAGTTGTTGTCGTTCGCTGCTCGACGTCGCGATCGTTTCGAGATCGGACATAGACAGCGCCTGTGATTTGAGCAGAACGGGACAGGCCACGTCGGGATCGTCGTGTGAGGCGAGACGTTGCAACGTCTCCGGCGGAGCCACCCTGAGCTCCACAAGTTCCACGCCGAGCTGAACCAATGCGCTGGCTTCGACCCGCTCCGTCAATCGCAGCAGGACGCCATCGACCACATTGGCGAGCAATTCCTGGGAGCGGTCGCGGCTGCCGGCCAGCAGCTGCAAAATGCCTTCGAGGATGCGGGCGCAACGGTCCAGCGGGCAGGTTGCGACCGCATCCTCCAACTCACCCAAAATATCGGCAGGCGAATTTGCCGTCATGGCAGGAGCCTGAATGAAATGAATTTGACAATCTAACGAGCTTCATTGCGCCTTAAGCGCGTTAATGGCATTTTAAACGTCGAGTATCGCAGTACCGGTTGAGCGACGAATTCCCGAAAAACGCTATCGAAATTCGGCGAGATCTGAAGTCGCGGCTTGTCCTTTCGGTCTTACCCTCCTCAACTTGACAGGACACGTTGAGATTGATTCTCGCAGTCTGACGCAAAAACCGAAGCGGGAAGGGACCCGGCACTGCCGGACCCGCGTCAATTGCGGCGCAGCATTTCCTGGCACCATGAACAGTATTGATGACGTGCCCGGGTTGGCACCCAAAGTATTTCGCTTTTCAGACGTCGATGAATTTCGGAATGCCATCCGGGGCCTGAACTTCGAATTCACGCCGTTCGTGCGCAGGATTTCGGCCGAGCAGATCATTCTGTCGCTGCCCGGCTGCGACGTGAATCTGACGACCGCATTTCCACGCGTGGTCGACGCGCAGCTCGTCGAGAATTGCACGGCGGTCGGCTTCACCATGGATGAGCTTGACGTCCCCATCCGCTTCAACGGCTCCCAGCGTGCGCATCCGGCCATCGTCATCGGCAGCGGCGGCGCGGGCTACACCATCATCGAGGAGGTGCAGCGGCAAATCGCTTCGGTGGTTTTCAGGCCGGAGGTGGCGGACCGCGGCTGGCCAAGACCGGCGCAGAGCTTCAAGATTTTCGAGACGAGCGCCGCGGGCTTGGATCGTTTGCGCGTCATCGTACGTGAGGTGCTAGCCGCGGCTTCGGACCCCGTGCGGGCCTCAGATATTCCCCTCAAGGCAAGAGCAATGAAGGAGTCTTTGCTCGCAGCTGTCGACCACGCACTTGAAGACGTTGTCTCGGTGCGCTGGACCCTGCGCCCCAATGACGAGCGAAACTTCAGGATATTCCGGGAGATCAGTGCGCTTTTGTCCGATGATCTCTCGCAGCCGATCTACAGCGAGGAGATTGCGCGCAAGCTCGGGCTGTCCGTCCGTACCATGCACGACGTCATCCGCCGCTATCGCGGTATGAGCCTGCACCGGTACTTGCGCCTGCGCCGGTTGTGGCTGGTGCGCCGGCGGCTGCTGGCCGGCGCCGATAGCGTCAAGACTGTCGCGCTGGCGTTCGGCTTCTGGCATCTGAGCGACTTCTCCCGGAGTTACCGCGAGCAATTTGGCGAGACGCCGTCGCAGACTTTGGAAGGCGGGCGCGGTCGCTAGCTGGCAAATGGGGTAGGATCACATGGCGGTTTCGTGCTACCGTCTCGGCCATGAGCAATCGCATTCTCGTCCTCTACGGTTCCTACCGTTCCGACCGCATGGGCATCCGCCTTGCGAATTTCGTCATCAACCGGCTGCGCGGGCGCGGCGACGACGTCGAATTCATCGACGCCAAGGCAATCGGCCTGCCGATGCTGGACCGCATGTACAAGGAATATCCCAAGGGCGCGGCGCCCGAGGCGCTGGAAAAGCTGGCCGCGCAGATCCGCGGCGCCGACGGTTTTGTCTTTGTCACCGGTGAGTACAATTGGGGCATTCAGCCGGGCCTGAAGAACCTCACCGACCATTTCCTCGAGGAGTGGTTCTGGCGCCCGGCCGCGATCGTGAGCTATTCGGCCGGCCGGCTCTCGGGCGCGCGCGCGTCCACGGCCTGGCACGGCACGCTGTCGGAGATGGGCATGGTGGTGGTGTCGAGCACCATCGGCGTCGGACCGATCGCGCAGACGCTGTCCGAGGACGGCGAACCGATCGGCGACGGCGGCAAAGCGCTGGAACGCTCGTTCCCGCGCTTTGCCGACGATCTGCAGTGGTGGATCGAGGCCGCCAAGGCGCAGCGGGCGCGCAAGGCGCCGCCATACTAGGCCCGGCTGCGTAGCCCGGATGGAGCGAAAGCGTAATCCGGGGCAGTGCCGATGACGTTCGAATCCCGGATTTCGCTGCGCTTCATCCGGGCTACGAGTTCATGCCTTTAAGCCGCCCGGACCTCGCCGAGGAAACGGTCGAACTGTCCGGCGAGATCGCGCGACTGGGTCGAGAGCTGCTCGGCGGCGACCAGCACTTCCCGTGCGGCAGCGCCGGTGTCGTCGGCGGCGCGCTGCACGCCCGATATGTTGGTGTTGACCTCCTGGGTGCCGCGGGCGGCCTCCTGGACGCTGCGGGAGATCTCCTTGGTGGCCGAGCCCTGCTCCTCGATCGCCGCGGCAATCGCGGTGCCGATCTGGTCGATCTCGCCGATGACGTCGGCGACGTTGCGGATCGCGGCCACGGTCTCGTCGCTCGCGGTCTGGATCGCCGTGATCTGCTCGGAGATCTCGGTGGTGGCCTTGGCGGTCTGGCCGGCCAGTGACTTCACTTCCGAGGCGACCACGGCAAAGCCGCGACCGGCATCGCCGGCGCGCGCGGCCTCGATCGTGGCGTTGAGTGCGAGAAGATTGGTCTGCTCGGCGATGCTCTGGATCAGCGTGACGACGTCGCCGATCTTCTGGGCGCCCTCAGCGAGCATGCGCGCGGTGTCGCCGGTGCGGCGGGCGTTGTCGACGGCGCGGGCCGCGATCTCGGTGCTCTGCGCGACCTGACGGCCGATCTCGGAGATCGAGGAGGTCAGCTCTTCGGTGGCACTCGCGACCGTCTGGACGTTGGTCGAGGTCTGCTCGGAGGCGGCGGCGACGACCGCGGCCTGGCTGTTGGTCTGGGCCGCCGTCGAGGTCATCGACTGCGCGGTGGTTTCCATGGTCGAGGACGCCCGCGACAGGCCGCCGACGAGCTCGGTGACCTTGGCCTCGAACGCACGGGTGAGCTCGTCGAGCGCCTGGGCGCGGCGCATCTTGCCGTCGTTTTCGGCCTGCTTCTCGGCCGCGAGCCGGTCGGCTCGGATCATGTTGTCCTTGAAGACCTGAACAGCCGCAGCCATCGCCCCGATCTCGTCGGAGCGCTCGGCGCCGGGGATGCTGTCCGCAACCTCGCCCTCGGCGAGCCGCGACATCCGGCTCGTCAGGTGGACGATCGGTGCGCAGACGCGGCGGCGAACCATCACGATGAGACCGGCGCTCGCGATCAACACGGCGGCAAGGCCGGCAAGCGCGATGATGAAGCTGGTGCGCGCGGCGGCGGAGGCGCCGGCGAGGATCTGCTCGGCGTTGTCGTAGAAGGCGTCGCGGACCTCGATGATGGTGCTGAGGCCGCGCTGCGTGGCGGCGTAATAGGTCTCCATGTCGTGTTCGTACTTGCCGCTGATGGCCCCGTCCTTGACGAGCTTGAGCTCGCGGCCGAACTCCTCGACATAGATCGAATTGAACTTCTCCAGGGCCGCGGCGACGTTCGCCGGAGTAGCCGGATTGCCGCGCAATTCCAGCAGCGCCATCACGAGCTGGTCGTTGCGGCCCTGGGAGCGACCGATGTCGGCCTTCTCGGTGTCGGTCGCCGGCTTCTTGCCGCCGACGAGGTTCTTGTGCAGGCTGGAGTTGAAACCGCCGACGTCGCGCAGCGTCATGGCCGTGTTGGCGTAGCTGGCCTGCCGGTAGGCGTCGCCGTTCAGGATCGCCATGCGGCGGACCTGCTCGTTGAGCAGCGCGGTCACGCTGGCGTTGAGCACGGCGTTGTCGGCGACGATCTTCTTGGCTGCGTCCTTGCGCGCCTCCGCAGGTCCTGTGAGCGCCTTGTCGATGGCTGTGCGGAGTGCGGTGAATTTCGAATTGATGCCGTCGATATTGCCACCGATGGTGTTGCCGTCGTCGAAAGAGCCGGGCAGCTGCTTGCGCAGCGCGTTCATCTTGTCGCGCGCGCCGTCGGTCTGCTTGCGCAGCTTGTCCTGCTCGGTCAGGAGCGCCGGGTCCACCGCCGCCGGCCCGTAGAGGATGTTGGTGGAAAAGCCGCGCTCGGGATTGAGGTAGCGCGGGATGTCGCTGACGGCGCGGGCGATCGAAAGCCGGCCTTCCGCTTCGGTGATCCGCTCCATCGTCTGGTACTTGGTGACTGCGACGTAGACGGCGAGGCCGCCGCCCACGGTCGAGAGCGAGACGATGGCGGTGGTCAGGAGCGTACCGATTTTCATGATCTGTCCGGCAAATAACGGAGAATTATTTTGCCCGGACGATAGTTTGCCCGTGTTAATCCCGGGTTTACGCTCGGGGTCGACGAAGCCGCCTCAGCTATAGGTCGCGCTGACCGATCCCAGCGGGCCAAAATCGGCAAGGTAGGTTTCGCCTTCGGTCGCAGCATGCCGGTCAGCGTGCCCGTGCTGATGGTCTGGCCGGCCTTGAGGCCGATGCCGGTCCGCGACAGCTCATTGGCAAGCCAGGCCAGCGGCATCTCCACCGTATAAGGTCCTGCGCGCGGCGGCAGGTCGGCGCCGAGACGCGCCTGATCGGGACAAATCCATCGTTGCGTATCCAAATCTATCTGGTGACTCGGGTGAGGGCGGCGGTCAGCACGATCTCCAGCTCTTCCTGGACCTGATCGAGCGCGTCCGAGCGGCGGCTGGCACGGCACATCGCAACCGTGCCTTCGATCGAAGCCACGACGAGCGTTGCAAGTCGCTCCGCGCGTTCCGCGGCCAGCCCTTCACGCAGCAAGGCTGCGTGCATGATCTGCCGCCACTCGGCGAACACGCCATCGGCGAGGTCGAGCAGTTGCTGCTGCGCGGCGTCATCGTCCCTGTCGGAGGCCTCGCCGACATAGCGGTCGACGGCGACGGCGAGCACCGGGCATCCGGCCTCGAAGCCGGTTGCCTCCAGCCGGCGGCGCCAGGACGCCACAAAGGCCTGCAAGCCGTCGATCACACCGCGGTCGCGCATGGCCTTCTCCAGGGGAGTGGACACCTGGGTGCCCGCGAAGATGACGGCTTCGGCGATCAACTGCCGCTTGCCGTCCGGAAAGTGGTGACCAATCGAGCCGCGCGGGGTCGCCGTGTGTCGAACGACGTCGCGCATGCTGGTGGCATTGACGCCGCGTCGGCTCATCAAATCGGCGGCGCCGGCGATCATCTTGTCGCGTGTGGTGGTCATCGGAGGTCCGTAATTGGCATTCCGCTATCTAGACTATGACGCTTGACATATTCAAGTGGCGCTGAAATATGACGTGTGTCATAGTTTGGGAAGGGCACCCTTTGACCGTCATCACGATCATGGAGAAGGCGCATGAGCGAAGGACACATTCGGACCGAAGTGCACGGCCACGTTCTCAAGATCATCATCGACAACGCCGCGAAGAAGAACGCGTTCACGCCGGCGATGATGGAGCAATTGTCCGATGCGCTGACCGAGCTGCACGACAATGAGGCCTATCGCGTCGGCGTGATCTGCGCCGAGGGCAGGGATTTCACCGCGGGTCTCGACATGCCGAAATTCTTCGGGCCGACCGCGGAGAAGCGCAACATCAGGGAAGGCAATGTCGATCCGTTCGGCCTTGCCAAGCGCTGTCGCAAGCCGGTCGTGACCGCCGTGCAAGGCATCGTGTTCACGATCGGCATCGAGCTGATGCTCGCCGGCGACATCGTGGTGGCCGCTGCGGACGCGCGCTTCTGCCAGATGGAATCCAAGCGCGGCATCGCGCCGCTTGGCGGCGCGCATTTCCGCTACCTTTCGCGCGCGGGCTGGGGCGATGCGATGTACCATCTGCTCCTGTGCGACGAGTTTTCGGCCGCGCGCGCCCATGCGATCGGCCTCGTCCAGGAGGTCGTGCCGGCAGGCGAGCAGGTCGAGCGTGCGATGACGCTCGCTGCGATCATCGCGGCCAATGCGCCGCTCGGCGTCCAGGTCACCAAGGAAGCGGCGGCGAAATATGTCGAAGGCGGCGAGGCGGCGGCGATCGCCTACATCCCGGAAATTCGCGCCCGCGTGCTCGGCAGCGCGGATGCGAAGGAAGGCATTCAATCCTTCATCGAGCGTCGTGCCGCAGTCTTCCAGGGGCGTTGATCAGACGCGCTAAACTTGCCGATCCAACTTCGACAGGATCTCCAGCGTGGCGCTGTCGCGTTCGCCTGCGAAATACCGGGCGAGTGCGTCACCGAAAATGGGCTGATCGGACACCGCGCCGAACAGCGTCATCGACGAGCGGAATTTGGCATCATCCGGCGCGCCGAGGATCGCGTTGATGCTCCGGCCCCCGACGGCGAGCACGAGGCGGGTGCATTCGACCAGACGCGGGCCGAGGACCGGGTGGGCGAGATAGGCCCGGGCCTCCGCGCGGGAGCCGATGGCGTAGCGCTGCGACATGACGCTGAAGCCGAGGCCTGCGATTTGCGGGAAGACGAACCACATCCAGTGGCTCTGTTTCCGCCCCCGGGTCAGCTCCGCCTGAATGTCGCGATAGACCGGGTCCTGGGCCCGGACAAAGCGCTGGAGATCGAACGGATCGGTCATTTGATACCTTAGGATGCCTGGTCGGGCCCTTGCCGGCCGCGATTATGCCTAACTTTTGGCTCCCAATGTGGTAGCTGGTATAGAGTCTCTGGGTGGGGGTGGGTCCCCCCGGGGGTCGATTTGGGGATCTGATGGTTTCCGACCGCGCAAGCGCCGAGAGGCTGTTGTCGCGCCGCCGTATCGGGCGAGCGGAGACGATATTGCTGTCTTTGGCCGCCGTCGCGCTGGCACTGGGGGCTGCAGCCTGGGTTGCCGATATCGGCGATTCCAGTTCGCTGGTCACTGCCGCACTGCCGCCGGGCAATGGCCCGTCTTTCGAGGACCGCTTTGCTTCGGCGTCCGGCAATCCGTCTGCCCGGGAGCTTGGCCTGCGAACGATGGAGCGTTCCGCGTTGAACGCGGTCCAACTCAAGCTGCGCGACGCCAAGGCGATGCTGGCCCAGAAGCTCCAGGGCGACGAGTGGCGCTCGATCCTGACCGAAGACGACCGGCAGACGGTCGACGAGACCAGGCCCGCCACGCAGCGCGCCGACGCCGTTCCCATGCCGCGCTCGCGCCCGGCGCAGGCGGACTTCTCCGCCCAGATTGCGTCCAGCCAGGCCTATGCCGAGACCAACCCCAGGGTCGACAACCGCAACTTCTTCGAAAAATTCACCGACAAGATCAGGCTGGCGTCGCTGACGCCCGGCGACGGCCTGCTCGGCAGGGCGCCGGATCTCGCCGCGCTCGGCTACGATTCGCGGACGGCGGTCTATGACATCAAGGCCAAGGCGCTGTACCTGCCGAGCGGCGTCGCGCTGGAAGCCCATTCGGGCATGGGCGCGCTGATGGACGACCCCGATCATGTCGATCAGCGCATGGTCGGCGCGACCCCGCCCGCGATCTACGACCTGAAGCCGCGCGAAAAGCTGTTCCACGGCATTCGGGCGCTGCGCCTGACGCCGACCGAGGGCACCAGCGCGCTCGGCCGCGTCGGCCTTTTGACCCACAGCTACATGCTGGGCCCGCGTGGTGATTCCAACGGCTGCGTCTCGATCAAGGACTATGATCGTTTCCTCAAGGCTTGGGACAACGGCGAGTTCAACCGTCTTGTCGTGGTGCCGAGCCTGAGCGGATCGGCGACCGCCTCGCAGCGCGCGAGCACCGACTCCTGATATTTGCCTGCTTGCTGTGGGGCTGCCGTTTCCCCTTCGTTAAGCCGTCATCGTCCAGAAGCAGCCCATGAGTAGTGATCCATCAAGTTCCGAGACCCCGCTGCGTACGACGTTCAAGATCAAGTTGAACGGTGACACGCTGGCGATCGCGACTGTCGGCCAGGCCTATCAATTTCTGACCAACTTCAAGTCGGTCGAATGGATGGAATTCCGTTCCCTGCATGAGGACGCCGTCGCCGCCCTGGAAGGCGCGGCCGGTAACGCGATGCTGGCGGTGCAGGCGACCAATGCCGTGCGCGCGCTGTTCGTCAGCGCGAAGCTGCTCTGAGGACCGCTCGTAGCCCGGATGGAGCGGAAGCGTAATCCGGGATTGCGTGCGTCGGCGGCACTGTCCCGGATTGCGCTGCGCTCCATCCGGGCTACAAGCCTTCACGCATCTTGAACTCTGCTCTCGGAACAGGCAAACGGTCCGTCAAGACCGTCGCCGAAAACTCATATGCTTGAAAATTGGATTCAGGGGAGAGCCCATCATGAAACGCCGTACATTCCTCAAGGGTGGTGCTGTCGCCGGCGCGACGACGCTGGTTGCTGCACCTGCGATCGCGCAGAGCGCGCCCGAGATCAAATGGCGTTTGACCTCGAGCTTCCCGAAGTCGCTCGATACCATCTACGGCACGGCGCAGACCTTCGCGAAATATGTTGCCGAGGCCACCGACAACAAATTCCAGATCCAGACTTTTGGCGCCGGCGAGATCGTTCCGGGCTTGCAGGCGCTCGACGCCGTCAGCACCGGTTCGGTGGAGATGGCGCAGACCCCGCTCTATTTCTACATCGGCAAGGAGCCCGCGCTGGCCTATGCCACCGGCGCGCCGTTCGGCATGAACCATCGCCATCAGGAATCCTGGTGGCACTTCGGCGGCGGCGCCGACCTCACCAACGAGGCGCTGAAACCGTTCAAGGCGCATGCGATCCTCTGCGGCAATTCCGGCACCCAGATGGGCGGCTGGTTCCGCAAGGAGATCAAGACCGTCGACGATCTCAAAGGCCTCAAATTCCGCATCGCCGGCATGGGCGGCCATGTGCTGGCCAAGCTCGGCGTCGTGCCGCAGCAGATCGCGGGCGGCGACATCTATCCGGCGCTGGAGAAGGGCACGATCGACGCGGTCGAGTTCGTCGGTCCGTATGACGACGAGAAGCTCGGCTTCCAGAAGGTCGCCAAATACTATTACTTCCCGGGCTGGTGGGAAGGCGGCGCGATGCTGCACATGATCGTCAATGACGAGAAATGGGCCTCGCTGCCCAAGCAGTACCAGGCGATCGTCAACCAGGCCGGTGCGGCCGCCGGCGCCTGGATGCTCGAGAAATACGACAGCGTGAATCCGGCGGCGCTGAAGCGTCTGATCGCCAATGGTGCGGAACTGAAAGCGTTCCCGCAGCCGGTGCTGGAGGCCTGCTATAACGCGACCCAGGACCATCTGAACGAGCTCGCCGCCAAGAGCGATCTGTTCAAGCGGACCAAGGAGAGCCACGACGCGTATATGAAGGAGCTGCTGTTCTATACGCAGATCGCGGAAAACTTCTACGACAACTATTTGCTCAGCAAGATGCGCAACAAGACCTGATCGGAAGAAGAGGGCGCGGTGTTGACGCCGCGCCCAGCTCCGTAGCCCGGATGGAGCGAAGCGCAATCCGGGATCCAGCACGTCCAACGGCACCGCCCCGGATTACGCTTCGCTCCATCCGGGCTACGAGACTGATTGCGTCGGTACGGCGTGACCCTATTGCGCCGCGCCCAGCCCAAGCTTTGCATAGATCCGCCGTGCATACGCACCGAACGCATCGGTGGTCTTCAGCGGAAGGTCGCGCGGGAAGGGCAGGTCGATCGGGAAATAATCGGCCATCTTCGCCGGGCCCGCGGTCAGCACGGCGCAATGCGACGACAGGAACACCGCTTCCTGGATCGAATGCGTGACGAAGATGATGGTCTTGCCGCTCTCGCGCCAGATCCGCAGCATCTCCAGGTTCATCTGCTCGCGCGTCAGCGCATCCAGCGCGCCGAACGGCTCGTCCATCAGGATCAGCTTGGGATCGTGGATGAAGGCGCGTGCGATCGCGGTGCGCTGCTGCATGCCGCCGGAGAGCTCCCGCGGATATTTCTGCTCGAAGCCTGCGAGGCCGACGAGGTTGAGCAGGTCGCGCGCCCGTTCGCGCGCCGCCTTCATCGGCAAGCCGACGATCTCGGCCGGCAGCAGCACGTTGTCGAGGATGGTGCGCCATTTCAACAGCAGCGCCTGCTGGAACACCATGCCGATGTCGCGGCTCGGATCGAACGGGCTATCGGCATTGCCGATCCTGACGGTGCCGCCGTCGGCGCCGTGCAGGCCGGCCAGAATCTTCATCACCGTGGTCTTGCCGCAGCCGGACGGGCCGACCAGCGAGACCAGCTCGCCTTCCTGCACGTCCATCGTGACGTCGGACACCGCCAGGAATTCGGCGCCGCCGCTGCGATAGACCTTGCGGACGCCTTGCAGGCTGATGAACGGGGTTGGACTCATGCCAGCCATTTGTTCAGGTTCGCGGCGACAAAAGTATCGTCGCTGAGGTCGGCGTGCTCGCGCGTGACGCGATCGATCTCCTCCTTTTGGCCGGGACTAAGGCCCTCGTTCGGATCGAGGCACCACAGGCCCTGCATCAGGCCCTGGCGGCGCAGGATTTCGTGGCAGCCGGCGATGCAGCCGTGAAAATTGTTGGCGACGTCGAAGAAGGCGCTGTTGCAATCGGTGACGCGGGCATCGAGGGCGAGCAGGTCGGCCGGGACGCTGTCCTTGTGCCGCGCCGCCTTGCAACGCTCGAACTGCTTGATGGCGCTCGCGGTCCACACCGACCAATGGCCGAGCAGGCCGCCCTTGAAATAGGTGCGCGTGGTGACGCCCTTGTCGCGCAGGTCGAACGGCAGCATCAGGTCGAGCAGGATGTGATCGTCATTGCCGGTGTAGAGCGCGACGCGGTCGAGCGCGCCGGCGGCCGCGACGCCGCGCAGCACATCGAGGGTCCGATAGCGGTTGAAAGGCGCGATCTTGATCGCGATGACATTGTCGATCGACGCAAAGCGCTGCCAGAACCGGCTCGACAGGATGACGCCGCCGACGGCGGGCTGCAGGTAGAAGCCGACCAGCGGGATTTCCGCGGCGACCGCCGTGCAATGCGCGATGATTTCGTCCTCGGAGGCGCTCTTCATCGCGGCGAGGCTGAGCAGGCCGGCGTGATAGCCGATGTCACGGGCGGTGCGGGCTTCCGCGGTGGCCTGCTTCGTCGGACCCGCAAGACCCGCGACCATCGCTAGCGGGCGCCTGGTCCAGTCGGCCGCGGTCTCGGCGGCAAGCTCGAGCACGGGCCGGTAAAGGCCGACATCGCGGATCGCGAATTGCGTCGTGTGCACGCCGACCGCAAGGCCGCCCGAGCCCGCGTCGATGTAATAGCGCGTCAGCGCGCGTTGATGCGTCTTATCGAGCTGGCGCTCGGAGGTGAGCGCGAGGGGATGGGCCGGCAGCACGGTGCCGTCGGCAATCAGCTGGCGGACGTCGCGGTTGATCTGACTGTGGTGCATGATGTCCTATCCGAATTCGGGGCCGGCGACGGCGAATGGCATGTCTTCGGCGGTGACGGTGACGGGGCCGAAGCGCATGCGCTGGAACGGCCGCTCGATGGTCCAGCCGGAGGCGGTCAGTCCGTCCAGGAATGCGCCCTGCGAGGCGACGGCGTCGAGCAGCAGCGGGCCGGCCTCGGAGCGCACGATCGCGTCGACCAAGCCCAGAGCTGCCGCGGCGTCGTCGGCCAACAACGGGCCGACATGGCGGGCGGTGCGGCCGTCGCGCACCAGTGCGATGGCGCCATTTTCGGCGACGATGCGCGAGCCGGGACGTTGGGCGAAGGCTTCGAGGAGGGCGGTCCTATCGAAACCGGTGGCCCGCTGATCTCGTGCGCGAAGCGCATCGAGCGTTGCGGGTGACGATGGCGGCGCGGCGGGGCCCGCAGGCCTCGCCAGCTTCAAGCGACGCAATTGCAGCGTCGGCGTGAACCCCAACGGCCCGTAGACGGCCGCGCCGTCAGGCGTAGCGTCGAGCCAGCTGGTCAGGCCGTTCCGACGCGCCGTCTCCAGGCAGGCATCGACGAGACGGGTGGCGTAGCCGCGGCGGCGATGCGTCGCTGAGACCAGCACCATGCTGATCCAGGCGTTGTTGCCGGAATAAGGCAGCAGGGCGGCCGTGGCGACCAGCCGCATGCCGTCGCGAATGCCGAAGACGATTCCGTCGCGCAGGAAGATGCGCCAGTCGTCCTCGGTCTGGTTCCAGTGCGCTTCTGTCGAGAGCGCCAGCCCGGCGATCGCGTCCTCGACGCCGAGCTTGAGGAGGGGCGGGGCGTCAGTAACGGCCATCGCGCACCTCGTATTTGGTCGGCTTGCCAAGGCTCGGCATGGCGCGCGAGACCCAGTCCGCGGTCCAGGCGATCAGCTGCTCGGTGTCGACGACGGGAAGGCCAAACAGCGCGACCGCCTTGGAGGTGTCGGTCAGCCATGCGGTCGGCTCCTCCTTGCCCGTCAGCACCGGGGCGCGGCCGAACCGCGCGCCGAATTTCTGCGCGAGATCGCGCACAGCCAGGATCTCGTGGCCGCTGACATTGATCGGCGAGGTCGGTGTGGTGCAGTGGGCAAGGCAGCGCAGCGCCTGCGCGGAGGCATCGCCCTGCCAGATGAAATTGACGTGGCCGAGGCTGACGTCGATCGGCGTGCCCGCGAGCACCTTCGTTGCGATGTCGTGCAGCACGCCGTAGCGCATGTCGATCGCGTAATTGAGGCGGAACAGCCGCCCTGGCGTTGCGAATTTGTGCGAGAAATATTCGAACATGCGTTCGCGGCCGACGCAGGACTGCGCGTATTCGCCGGGCGGGTTCGGCGCCATGTCTTCGGCCGAGCCTTTGCCGTCGACGGGCACGAACGGATAGACGCAGCCGGTCGAGAACGCCACGATGCGCGAGGACGGGAAGGCCTGTGCGACCAGGGCGGGCACGTGCGCGTTCATCGCCCAGGTCAGCGAGAGATCGCCCTCGGCGCCGAACTTGCGGCCGGCCATGAAGACGATGTTGGGCGCTTTCGGCAGCGACTGGATCGCCTTTTCGTCCATCAGATCGCAATTGATGGTTTCGACGCCGTGCGCGTGCAGCCAGTCCTTCACGCCTGCTTCGCTGAAGCGGGCGACGCCGATGACGCGGCGATCGGGCACTGCGGCCTTGGCAAGGCCCGCCAGCGTAGGCCCCATCTTGCCGCCGACGCCGAGGATCATGATGTCGCCCTCGACCCTGGCGAGGTCGTCGATCAGCGCTTGCGTCGGCCGGCACAGCAGATCGTCGAGCGCCGCGATATCGGGAATGGTCTTCGGCAGGGTTTCGCGGGTGAGCAGCATGGATCGTTCCTCAAGCTAAGACTGCCTGGCCTCGCCGACGACGAACATGCGTTCGAGGACGAGGACCAGGCCGTAGAGCGCGACCCCGAGCAGCGTCAGCAGCACGACCGCCATCACCATCGCGGGCGTGTCGAGCGAGGACTGCACCTGGATCATGAGGTAGCCGAGCCCGCGCTCGGAGGCGATGAACTCGCCGACGATGGCGCCGGCGACGGCCAGGATGGCGCCGACCTTCATGCCGGAGAAGATGTAAGGCAGCGATCCCGGCAGCTGGATCTTGCGGAACAGCGTCCAGCGCGAGCCGCGCAGCGATTTGACGAGATCGAGCAGATCCGGCTCGACCTCACGCAAGCCCCGCGCGGTGGTGAGCAGGATCGGGAAGAAGCAGATGCTGAAGGCGATCAGGATATTCGGCACGATGCCGTAGGAGAACCAGACGATGAAGAGGGGGCCGAGCGCCACCTTCGGGATCATGTTCAGCGTCACGAACAGCGGCAGCAGCACGAGGCTCAGCAGCGGTGCCCAGCTGAAGATCACGGCAAGGGCGACGCCGACGAAGGCGCCGAGCGCGAAGCCGCCGAGGATTTCGACCGCCGTCACCAGCGTGTTGCTGCTCCAGGCGTAGTTCGCGGTTCCCAGCGTCTGCACGGTGGCGAGCGGTGAGGGCAGGATGAATTTCGGGACGTGGAAGGCGTCGACCGCGACCTGCCAGAGCACGAGCACGGCGAGGTGCACGATCAGGATGACCGCAAAGCTGCGTGCCGTGCGTGCGCCGTCTCCTGCCACCGGTTGCTCCCTGTTGCCGCGGCGACGATGCCGCAAATCTTCAGCCCAAGCCGTCGCAAGCCTAACCGCCCTTGGACCAAGTTTCAACCAGTTGGTTGATTAGGGGCGGAGCGACTGCAGCACCAGGTCGGCGACGTGCCGGCGGCGGGCGCGGCGCTGGGTGCGGCTCGACAGGTCCTTGCCGAAGATCGCCGACAGCGTCGGGGTGTTGGAGAAGAAGAAATAGCTGAGCCCGGCAATGGAGATGTAGAGCTGGACCGGGTCGATCCCCTTGCGGAACACACCCGCGCGCACGCCCTCGTTGAGGATGTGGGAGACGCTCTTGACCAGCGGGGAATGCATCGCCTCCAGCCGGGTCGAGCCGCGGACATGGCGGGCGCCGCCGCGGTTCTCGTCGTTCAAAAGCACGATGAAATCAGGGTTTGCGGCCAGATGGTCGAACGAGGCCTCGATCAGCTTGCGGATCGCCTTCTCCGGCGGCAGGCCCTCGAGATTGAGCTTGCGCTCCTGCTCGCGGATGTCTTCATAGACCCATTCGAGCACGGCGAGGTAGAGCGCGTCCTTGTCGCCGAAATAGTGGTAGACGAGCTGCTTGTTGACGCCGGCGCGCTCGGCGATCTCGTCGACGCGGGCGCCGGCGAAGCCGTGCCGGGCGAATTCCAGGCGCGCCGCGGTGAGCAGCTTCTTGCGGGTGGCGACGGGGTCGCGGCGCTGCGGCACGGTGTCGGCAGATCGTTTTGCGGGCATTTCCAACCAAACAGTTGACAAGTTGAGGGCGGGCTTGTTGCATTGGTAGCCTCACAAGGGGAGAGCGACAAGCCGGGTCGCTTGGCATGAGGAGAGATGCGATGAAGCGTTTGCAGGCGGCTGTTGTGGCTTTGGCACTCGGTTTGCCGGCGGTGCCGGCGAGCGCGGGCGAGGCGGTGAACCTGATCCTGAACTGGACGCCGACGGCCGATCACTCGCCGTATTATTATGCCAAGGCGCAGGGCTGGTACGAGAAAGCGGGCATCGACCTCACGATCGAGACCGGCAAGGGCTCAGGCGTCTCCGCCGCCAAGGTCGGCTCCGGCGGCTCGCCGTTCGGCGTCGCCGATCTCGCCACCATGCTGGTGGCCAAGAGCAAGGGCGCCGACACGGTGGCCGTGATGAGCGTCTACGCCAATACCGGGCAGACCTTCTACTGGCTGAAGAGCTACGGCGTGAACGGGGTGAAGGATTTTGCCGGCCACAAGATCGGCAATCCGCCCGGCGATGCCTCGCGCGTGATGTGGCCGGCCTTCGCCAAGGCCGCGGGCCTTGCGCCGGACTCCGTCGGCTTCGTCAATGTCGGACCGACCGCGAAGATCGCGGCGCTGAAGAGCCACACCGTCGACATCATCAGCGATTTCTACAACGAGCATGATCTCAAGGTGATCGAGTTCGGGCCCGATCTCGGCTACGTCAACTGGAAGGACATCGGGCTCAACCCGTACGGCAATTCGCTGATCGTCAACGGCGGGTATTTGCAGAAGAATCCGAAGGTCGTCGAAGACTTCGTGCGCGTCACGCAGAAAGCCTTTGCCGCCTGCGTTGCCGACGCCACGCCGTGCCTGAAGGCGCTGCTCGACCAGGTCTCCGGTCTCGACAAGGAGAACCAGGAGCGCCAGTGGGAGCGCATCAAGTTCCTGATGACGGACGAGTTCACCACCACCAAGGGTCTCGGCTGGATCGACGGCGAGCGGATGAAGAAGGACTACGAACTGGTCCAGACCTATCTCGGCATGGAGAAGCCGTTCGACGTGACGACGGCGTTCACGACCAAGATGCTGGATCCTTCAATCAAGATGGATGCGAGCAAGGTGAAGAAGTAGGGGGGGCGCCGCGCGCTCCTCTCGTGCCCCGGACGCAGCGCAGCGTCCTTTGACGGTGCGCTGCAGAGCCGGGGCCCACGCCGCTGAGAGCCGTGTCCGTGATTTCTGGGTCCCGGCTCTGCGCAGCAGCGTTGCGCGCTGCAGCGCGTCCGGGACACGAGAGCGGCGCCCAACCGCCCATTCCCCCACGTAATCCCACGGAGAATTAACCGGCCGTTAACCATATCCGGAGCATCGTTAACCATTCAATAACAGGGAACGAGTCGGCCGCTATGGAGGCTGCAGTCAAACCTCAACGCCAAATGGTGCGCCTGCGCGGGCGCTCCTATGTGGCCTTCGTGTTTACGCCGACGGTTCCGGTACAGGACTGGCTGCACGAGATCGACGCCACCATCGCCCGCTCGCCGGGCTTCTTTGCCGGCCGGCCCGTGGTGATCGACCTGTCCTCGGTCGACCTCAGCCAGTCCGGCATCGGCCATCTGCTCACCAGCCTGCAGGACCGCAACATCCGCGTGCTCGGCATCGAGGGCGTGGAGGAGGCAAGGCTGACGGCGATGATGCCGCCGCTGCTCTCGGGCGGCCGCAGCTGCGTGGTCGAGCCGAGCGCGCCGAAGAAGGCCGAAGCGAAGGCCAAGCCGACCTCGCTGTTGCTCGAAAACCCGGTGCGTTCCGGCCAGACCGTGATCTTCCCGGAAGGCGACGTCACCATCCTCGGTTCGGTCGGCTCCGGCGCGGAAGTCGTCGCCGGTGGCTCGATTCACGTCTATGGCGCGCTGCGCGGCCGCGCCATGGCGGGCGTGAACGGTCACACCAGCGCGCGCATCTATTGCCAGAAGATCGAGGCCGAACTGCTTGCGATCGATGGGTTTTATCAGACCGCCGACGATATCGACGCCGCTTTGCGCGGCAAGCCGGCCCAGGCGTTCCTGCAGGGCAACACCATGCGAATTACCGCGCTGAACTGACCAGAAGGAGATTTTAGAGATGGCCAAGGTACTGGTCGTGACATCGGGCAAGGGAGGCGTCGGCAAGACCACGACGACTGCCGCCTTGGGAGCGGCGCTGGCGCAACGCGGCGACAAGGTCGTCGTCGTCGATTTCGACGTCGGCCTGCGCAACCTCGACCTGGTGATGGGGGCCGAGCGCCGCGTCGTGTTCGACCTCATCAACGTGGTGCAGGGCGTTGCAAAGCTCCCGCAAGCGCTGATCAAGGACAAGCGGCTGGAGAATTTGTGGCTGCTGCCGGCCTCGCAAACCCGCGACAAGGACGCGCTGACGGAAGAGGGCGTCGGCAAGGTCATCGACGAGCTGCGCGCCCGCTTCGACTGGGTGATCTGCGACAGCCCGGCCGGCATCGAGCGCGGCGCCTCCATGGCGATGCGCTTTGCCGACGAAGCCGTCATCGTCACCAATCCAGAAGTGTCATCCGTGCGCGATTCCGACCGCATCATCGGCATGCTCGATTCCAAGACCGTGCGGGCCGAAAAGGGCGAGCGGGTCGAGAAGCACATTCTCATCACCCGCTACGATCCCTCGCGCGCCGCGCGCGGCGAGATGCTAACCATCGAGGACATCCTCGAGATCCTCGCAACCCCCTTGCTCGGCATCATTCCCGAGAGCCAGGACGTGCTGCGCGCCTCTAACGTCGGCACGCCCGTGACGCTGTCGAACGCGGACGGCGCACCGGCGCGGGCCTATATCGACGCGGCCCGCCGCCTGTGCGGCGACACGGTGCCGATGCAGGTTCCGACCGAGCGCAAGGGTTTCATGGATCGTCTGCTGCGTCGGAGGGCTGCATGAGCATGGGTCTGCTTCGGCTTCTCCGCGGCAACAAGGCATCTGCACCCGTCGCTCGCGAACGGCTGCAGATCCTGCTTGCCCATGAACGCGGAATGCGCGGCCAGCCCGATCTGCTCGGTGTGCTGCGTGAGGAAATTCTCGCTGTCGTCTCCAAGCATGTGACGCTGGATCCGACCAAGGTCATCGTGCGGCTCGAGCGCGGCGACGAGGTGTCGACCCTGGAGGTCGATATCGAGGTGCCCAACGATTTCGAGCGCAAGAAGGCGGCGGTCGCGTAGAGCGCGACCGGACGGCCCATTTGGGGTGGGTGAGAAGGCGGTCCGCCGGGCATGGCGGGCCGCCTTTGTCGTTCGCGTCATGCACGTTGCCGGCCTGCCGATGTGATCGACAATTGGCGGAACGGGAGCTGCGGCGAAATCGTTACTGGGAGACCCGCGGGGAGCCAACTAACGCCCCGCGGTTTCGTCAGACGGAGAGCGCCCATGATGTCCGAGGTCCAGGTCCACACCGTCGCGCGGCAGATGCTCGAGCAGCATGGTTTTGCTGCGATCGCGAAGGCCGCCGAGCAGGCCCAGGCTTGCGAGGGCCGCGGCGAGGCCGACGAAGCCAGGGAATGGCGTCACATCGCCGACGCCATGAAGATCATGCGCGGGCCTCATCACAGCTGATCGCCGTAACTACAGCGGCCTCAACGACCGTCGTGTTCGGTTCCCTGCGATGGGGATCTCCGGGTTTGCGATTGGTTGCGGTCGCCTGCCTCCTTGCATGGAAGCGGCTCCCAAGTCCCATCAGGCGCTTGCTGATATGCGCTGCAGGTCGAGGAGGGCGAATTGCCCTCGGCTTTTTGGCTGTCTGTATTCTTCGCCAGCACAGGGCCGGTCAGCACCGTGGCGGCCGCGAGCGTGCCGGCGAAAACGACATGGATCATCCGCATGAGAGGTTCCTGTTCGAATTCGAAGAGGCCCGCATGCTTTCCAGAATTGTGACAATTTTTTGCCGGCGACAAACTTCGCCGCGGCGTGCTTAACGGAGCGACTGCCGGTCCGCTAGCCGCCCTTGGCGCGGATCAGGCCGGCGAGGTTGGTCTTCTGGGCCTCGCACCAGTTGGGCATGCCAAGGCGGCGCTGGTTGAGATCGGTCGCCTGGGTCGCCACCGCAACCTCAGCCATCAAATCGTCATCCTGCTTCTCGCCCATCTTGCCGCCGGTGTGCATCCAGGCGATGGCCTTGCGCACCTTCTCGGTGGTGCCTTCGGGCAGGTGCATCTGCTCCGCCTTCTGGACCAGGTCCTGGTAGACCACATCCGTGCCCGGGCATTCGACCTTGGCGGCGAAGGCCTGCAAGACCAGCGTCACGTAGGTCGATCGCGGGTGGTCTTCGGCCTGGGCGGGGGCTGCGATCAGCAACAGGCCAGCGATCAGAAAACCGGTGCGCATCCTTGGATATCTCCTCCGTTTTTTGGGAGGCTAGCGTCCGGCGGGCGGCTCCGCAATGGTGCCGGAGGCGAATTTGTCGCTTGCCACTGCGATGCGCTATCGTCGCCCGAGATCCGGAGAACGACATGAGCCTGTTCAGCACGCCGTTCGATCCTGCCCGTGACACGGCGCTCGTCACCGGCGCGGGCAACGGCATTGGCCGCGCGATCGCGCAGGCCCTGGTCGGCGAGGGCGTCCGGACCGTGTTCGCCGATGTGAACGCCGAGCGCGTGACAGCTGCGATCAGCGCCAGCGCGAAGCCTGAACTGGCATTACCCTGGGTCGGCGATCTCGCCGAACTGGATGCGTGCGACGCGCTGCTTGCCGCCGCGCACGCAGCATTGGGCGAGATCACGCATTTGGTCCACGCCGCATCGCCGCCGCGGCGAGAGGCGGATCATGTGCTCGCGGTCGATCGCAGGACCTGGCAGCAGATGCATGCCGTCAATCTCGATGCCGGCTTTCACCTCGCGCGCGAACTCGCCAAGCGGCTGATGGCGGCGAAGCGGCCGGGCTCGTTCCTGTTTCTCACCTCGCTGCATGCGGGCACGCCGCGCAACCTGCCGCACTATTCGACGGCGAAGGCTGGCATGGCGATGCTGGTGAAGGAGCTGGCCAAGACGTTCGGCCGCCATGGCATCCGCGTCAACGCGCTGGTGCCAGGTGCGATCGCGGCCGGCGGGTTCGTTGCGGATCCGGCGCTGGCGCGGCACATTCCGCTCGGGCGTCTCGGCGAGGCGGGCGATCTCGCACCGATGGCGCTCGCGGTGTTGTCGAACAAGCTCTCCGGTTACGTCACCGGCGCTTCCTTCGTCGTCGATGGCGGCTTGGCGCTGACCAACTGGTTCGAGGCGCCGTCGTTCGACGAATAGTCAGCGGCGCCAGGCCGGCACCGGATCGAGCGGCGTGCGATAGAGCTCGTTGTCGTCGCGATCGGTGACGCGCACCGCGCAACCCTTCTGCTGCAGCTCCGGCTTCACCTGCGACAGCTCGGTCGCCAGTTGATCGGCGCGATCGGAGGCAACCTCGATGTCCTCGAGAATGATTCCGCCCTGGTTCCTGAACTCTTCACCAACCACAAGATCGAAGGAGTAGTAAGGCATCCGAATTCCCCGATGTGAGGAGCTGAGCTTCGGTGGAAGTCTCAACACATGTCGGATGCTACCACTGAGTCGATATCCAACGGATGAACAGGCCGCGCAATCTCTGTGCTTAAGGCGCAGAAATGATGTGCAGCATGTGGGGCCGTTAAGAGTTTATTAAATACGTGGCGCGAACATGAAGCATGGAATTGCAACAGAACCGGGCTCCGGGAACCGGCAGTTGCAAGAGAAGGCCGCCGGCATAAATCCCGACGGCCTTTTCTCTTGAGCGAAATATCGCTTTCCGTAGTTGCCCGGACTCAACGCTTCACATCGACTCGGACAGCGTGTGCGACGTCGTCGCGCAGGACTGTTGCGCGCGTCTAGCGCAACGGCATCGGCGGACGCACGACGGGTCCGTCGTCGTCGGCGACAGCTTGAGTGGTGGCGACCGGTGCGGCCGGTGGCGGCGGCATCGCTGCAGCTTGCGTGGGCGGCGGCGGAGGCGCGGGCGAATAAGCCGGCATGTAAGTCCGCGACACCACCGGTTTCGGTTTGTGAGCCGGCGGCGGTGACGGAGCTCGTGGCGCGACCGCAGCGGCGCGCGCGCGCGGATCGACAGGCCTGGCCTCGGCTGTCGGCTTCGGCGCGGGCGGCTTCGCCATCTCGCGCGCCATCTGCTCCTGTCCGACCTTCAACTCGGCAATATTGGCCTTGAGCTGCTCGATCTGCTGCGCCATCGCGGCGAGGTCGCGCGTCATCGATTGCACCGACTGCGCTGCATCGGAAGGTGTTGCCGCAGGCGTGGTGGCCGCAACCTGGGTCGCAGGCGGTTGAGCGGCCTGCGCAGCAGCGACCGGCGCGCTCTGCGATGTCGACGGCAGCAGCGACACCAAGGCCGGGGTCCATTCGGCAAGCACCTGCCTGGCTTTGTCGCCGTGCTGCTCCCAGGCGATGGTGGCCGCGACGCTTGCTCCCGCAAACAGGAACGCGACGGACGCACCGCGCAGCCATCTGCCAATGGCAGATCGTTTCCGCGGGGCGTGACCGTCGCTCGCGGCGACGCGTATGGCGGTGTCGACGGAAGGTGGGGTTGCGGCCGACGGCTCCGCGACAGGACTGAATTTGGGCTCCAGAGAGATTTTGCGGTCCAGCGAGATTTTGGGCTCCGGCGCGAATTTCGGCTCTGGACGCGGCGCCACGTCGGGCGCCAGCGCGGGCGCAATGCTGACGGGGCGGGAGGCCAACACAATGTCGGGCGCAATCTGAATCGCGTCGTGCGGATCGTTGTCCTTGACCGTGTCCTTCACGATCTCATCGACGATTTGCTTAGGGTTCAGCGTCGCGAGCATCGCAGCTCCTCTGAAGCCCAGGCGTCTGAAGCCCGGATGTTAATTCCTGGTCGTCCGCATTGGCGCGAGCCGATCTATGAGGCGAGCCCCCAAACCTGATGAGCCCGGCCGATGACGCACGAGTCCAGCCGGGTTTGACCAAAGCAAGGCGAGGGGATGGAGATGATGCGACGCTCTTCCGCCGTTTGTGGTGATGGAACCCACGTTGTCGAACACGCGCACGTGTTCCGCGCTGCCTTGTTTTCAGCACGATTTTGGCAGCATCTGGGGATGCTGGGGGCGCTGCTTCCGCTATTGGGGGGCCGGCGGTGCCAAGATCTTTATTCGCTTTATTCGTCCTTGCCTTGCTGCCGCTCGGCGGCTGCATGCAGACGACACTCTCGCCATCGACGGATGCGAGCATGACGCCGCGCGACCGTCAGTTGCTCGCGCACACGCCTTACGCCCAGGCGAACGTGCCTGAGCAATATCTCCGTCACATCGTCGACTACCAGCGCAAGGAGCAGCCGGGCACCATCCTGGTCGATACCGACGCGCGCTACCTCTATTATGTGCTGCCGGAAGGCAAGGCGATCCGCTACGGCGTTGCGGTCGGCGAGGAAGCCATGGCGTTCTCCGGCGTCGCGCGGGTCGGCCGTCTGGCGGAATGGCCGGACTGGGTTCCGACGGCGGACATCCAGGCGCGACTCGGACCGTATCCGGCGCGCGTTCCCGGCGGTCCCGCCAATCCGTTGGGCGCGCGGGGCATCTACCTCTATGCCGGCAACAAGGACACGCTCTACCGCATCCACGGCACCAACCAGCCGGAATATATCGGGCAGGCGATCTCGTCCGGCTGCATCCGGATGCGCAACGAGGACGTGATCGATCTCTACGACCGGGTGAAGCTGAATTCGATGGTCGTGGTGCTACCGCCCGGACAGAACGCGCAGGCCGAGACGGGCTCGCGCTGGCGCGGGTAAGCCCGCACGCGAAGACGGTGCGACATTACTGGCGTGCGCCTGCGGACAATTTTATCCATTGTCTTGCGCGCGCCGTAACGCTTCGCGTCTAGCGTGCAGCGAGCAAGGGGTTGCTCGCATGTATCTCGTGAAGAATTCGCCGCGCGCGCTATTCGCCGCGCTGATTCCGCTGGCCATCGTCGAAGCCGTGCTGCTGGTCTTCGCGATCGCGGGCGGGCAGGTGACCGATCCGGTCGGTGTGCCGGCGCCGGATCAGATGCTGGTGTTCTATGCCGGCCGCATGGCAATGAACGCCGCCTTGCTGTTCACAGGACATATCGTGCTGCGGCAGTGGACGATCTCGAGCCGGCTCGCCTACGGCTTGATGGGCGGCGTCATGGCGGCGGTGAGCTACGGCATTGCGATCCGCAACCACATCCAGCTTGCGTCGCCCGGCGACGGGACGGTGGTGACGATCGGCCTGTTGCCGACCATCGCGGGCATGATCGGCGGATTCCTCTATGGTCAGTTCGCCGGGCTGAGCCCGGTTGCTCGCACAGCCGAGGCGGCTGCCGGGGCCGTTGCGCCGGCGTCGCCACAACTGGTGTTCAACGGGCCGGTCCGCGTCCGCACGTCGTTCGCAGGTATCGTCATTGCCGCGCTGATCCCGACGGTGCTCGCAACCCTGCTGCCCTACACGCTGCTGCCGCTGCTGATGAACGGCTTTGCGGACAAGAGCACCGCGCATATCTTCGCGGCGGTGATCCCGGCGCAGACCTTCATGGTCATGATGGTGATCTCGGTCATCCCTTCGAGCATCTTCATGCTCTGTGTTCACCACGTCGCGCGAGCCATGAGTCGCGGTAACGCCTGGGAATACGCGGCGATTGGCGGCGGTGCGGCATTCGCCTGTACGCTGTTGCTTGCGTTTGCGGTGCCGCTGCTTGCCTTTCTCGTGATGCCGGCGGCATTCTGCGGGGCTGTCATGGGCGCGATCTATCGCCGCTTCGCCGGCCTCGAGCCGATGCCGCTACCGGAAGCGGTGATCGCAACCGATCCGAACGCGCTGGTCGATGCCGATCATCCGTCGCGGCACCAGCATGGCGTCATCCTCAGCAACTGATCTGCGGGACGGAAAGGTGATCTCGCCCTAGTCGGCGGGCCGGGCGATCCGCCACTGTAGCGTCGTGGCATTGCCGTTGGCGTCGCCCGGCGCCTTGTCGGCGGGCGAGGTGTAGAGCGGACGATAACGATAGGCCCACATCTTGCTGCCGTCGTTGCGGCTGATCACGGTGAAGTCGCCGATGGCCTTGGCGTCGGCCGTTGCGGCGAGTGGCACCCAGCTCTCGGTGCACTTGCCGTTGCAGTTCGACGTCTTCCCGGTGGTGTCGTGCTCGTAATAATAGAGCGTCATGCCCTTGAGATCGACGAGCTTGGGACCCTGCTTGGTGATGACCACCTTCGCCGGCGCGGTCGTCGCCTCGGGCTTTGGCGGAGGCGGTTCGCCGCCGCCATGGCCGTTTGCGAGCGCTGGAGCGCTCGATAACGCGATAGCTGCCGCCGCGATGAGACACCTGAACATCGGAAAGCCCCCGAACCGTAAAGTTAATCGCGCGTTAAACGCAGAATGTTGCGGACCGTAGCAGCTGAAGGTTAGTTCCAGGTTTCGCGGCGTTGCGAAAAGCACTCCATAGAAATACGGAGCCAGAGGGCTCTACGCCTGCATGTCGCGCAGCGGCGCGCGGCTCAAATCGTTGCCGGCGGCGATCGCCTTGCGCAGCAGCCGCATCAACTCTTCGCCCTCTTTCGCGCTGAGGCCGCGCAGCATGATGCGCTGGGCCGATTCCACGGCCGGCGTGACTTTGCGCAGCGTGCGCCGGCCCTCGTCGGTGATCTCGAGCTCCCGGGCCCGGCGGTCGCGGCTGGAGGCGCGGCGCTCGACCAGCCCCTTCTGCACCAGGCGATCGATCACGCCGGTGATGGTGGTGCGGTCAAAGGCGATCAATCCTGCGAGCGTCACCTGGTCGAGCCGCGGATTGGCCTTGATGGTGGCGAGCGCGGCGTATTGCACCGGCGTCAGGTCGAAGCCAGCGTCTTCGACCTCGGCCAGGAAGACCGCGACTGCGATTTGCTGGAAGCGGCGCGCCAGATGCCCGGGCATGTCGTTGTTGTCTTTCACCGAATTCTCCTCCTCGAGCAGGGAGACAGGGCAGGGTGCGCGATCGTTGACAAGTATACTGATAGTCAGCATACTGAGCAATATCAAAGAGAACGTTGACGGGAGAAGCTCCATGCAATTCCATTTGAATGGATTTCAGCCGGGCGATCCGGAGATTGCCGATCCCGCCGAGCGCGTTCAGGCTTCCGGCGCAGTGGGCGCCGTGCCCGACGAGGTCGATGTCCTCATCGTCGGCTGTGGCCCTGCGGGCCTCACGCTCGCGGCCCAGCTCGCGCAATTCGGAGACATCAAGACCTGCATCGTCGAGCAGAAGCCGGACCGCTTGCTGGTCGGGCAGGCCGACGGCATCGCCTGCCGAACCATGGAGATGTTCCACGCCTATGGCTTCAGCGAGCGCGTGCTGAAGGAGGCCTATTGGGTCAACGAGACGACGTTCTGGAAGCCGGACGAGCGCTCGCCCGAGACCATCATCCGCAGCGGCCGGGTGCAGGACGTCGAAGACGGGCTGTCGGAATTCCCGCATGTCATCCTCAACCAGGCGCGAATCCATGACGGCTTTCTCGACATCATGCGCAAATCGTCGGCCAGGCTCGAACCCCATTACAGCCGCCGCCTGATCGACCTAGCGGTTGATCCCGCCGCGGGGCCTGCCGACCGCGCCGTGACCGTCCGCCTCGAGCGCCTCGATGCGGGGAACGAAGGCAAGGTTGAGACGGTGAAGGCGCGCTACGTGGTCGGCTGCGACGGCGCGCGCAGCACGGTGCGCAAATCGATCGGCCGCGAGCTGCACGGCGACTCCGCCAATCACGCCTGGGGCGTGATGGACGTGCTGGCGGTGACCGATTTTCCGGACATCCGCTTCAAGTCCCTGATCCAGTCGGCCAAGGACGGCAGCCTGCTGATCATTCCCAGGGAAGGCGGCTACATGGTCCGCATCTATGTCGAGCTCGCCAAGCTCGATGTCGGCGAACGCGTCGCCAACCGCAACATCACCGCCGGTGACGTGATTGCGAAGGCGCAACGGATCCTGAAGCCGCATACGCTTGAGGTGAAGGAGATTGCCTGGTGGTCGGTCTACGAGATCGGCCAGCGCCTGACCGACAAGTTCGACGACGTGCCGGAGGCGGAGATCGCAGCGCGTTTGCCGCGCATCTTCATCGCCGGCGATGCCTGCCATACCCACAGCCCAAAGGCGGGCCAGGGCATGAACGTCTCGATGCAGGACGCCTTCAATCTCGGCTGGAAGCTCGCCGCGGTGCTGCGCAAGCAATGTGCGCCGAGCCTGTTGCATTCCTATTCGGCCGAGCGCCAGGCCGTCGCCAAGGAGCTGATCGATTTCGACCGCGAATGGGCGGGCATTCTCGCCTCCGCTGCCAAGGCCGGGGGCGCCGATGCCGCGAGGACGCAGGACTATTTCGTCCGGCACGGCCGCTACACCGCCGGCACGGCCACGCATTACGCGCCGTCCGTCCTTACCGGCGCAGGTTCGCATCAGCATCTCGCAAAGGGCTTCACAATCGGCAAGCGTTTCCACTCGGCACCTGTGATCCGGCTTGCGGATGCGAAGCCGGTGCATCTCGGTCATGCCGCACAGGCTGACGGTCGCTTCCGCATCTACGCGTTTTCGCCGGCTGAAGATCCTGCCGCCGAAGGCTCGGCCATTCGCGCACTCTGCAACTTTCTCGTGGAGTCCCGGGAGTCGCCGGTCCGGCGATATACGCCCGACGGCTCCGATACCGACGGCGTGATCGACCTGCGCGCGGTGTTTCAGCAGGGCCATCGCGAGCTCGCCATCGCGGCGATGCCGCCACTGCTACTCCCGCGCAAGGGCCGCTTTGGTTTGCTCGATTACGAGAAGATGTTCTGCCCGGATCTCAAGAGCGGCTACGACGTCTTCGCCCTGCGTGGCATCGATCGGGCGGCCGGCTGCATGGTCCTGGTGCGGCCCGATCAATATGTCGCAAGCGTGCTGCCACTCGGCGACTATGCCGGGCTGGCGTCGTATTTCGACGCATTCATGTTGCGGGTCCGCTGACGGTGCGACAGCGGTGTCTGAGCGCTGCGCCGATGAACCGCGGATGAATATTGAACCGGGCGCAACGTGCCTTTCAATCTTTCGACGGATGAGTCCCTCGTGCACGGAACGCACACAGCGCTGGCGCGTTCCGCCTCCCAGAGGAGGACTACGCCATGAGGCTCAGAACCGCTTTAGTTGCAGCTTTATTGCTGGCCCCGACGGCCGCGCTGGCCGCGCCGGGCATCGTCACCGTCTCGACCGGCCTGCGCGCCGGACCGGGTCCGGGTTTTCCAATCGTCGATCGCGTCCCCGAAGGCGCCCGCGTCAACATCCATGGCTGCCTGCGCGGCAATGCCTGGTGCGACGTCAGCTTCTCCGACGATCGCGGCTGGGTGTCGTCGCAATATCTCGAATATCTCTATCGCAATCACTACGTCTATCTGCCCGACTATGTCGACGAGATCGACGTGCCCGTCGTTCCGTTCGTGCTGACCTCATACTGGTCCAGCTACTATACAGGCCGGCCGTGGTACCACCGCCACGCTTACTGGAATAATTACTGGACCTCGCATCAGAGTATCGCGACCCGAATGACGATCGATCCGCGCGCCGCTCGCATCGGCCGTGCGGCCACACGCGATGGAGCGGTTGCTCTTGAGCGGGAAGGCGTGCGGGGTAAGGGCGCCGCTGCGATCTCCGGACGTAACGCCGCAAACGCGCGGCCCGATGCCGCTCTCGCAAAGCGCGACGCCGCGATCGCGAAGCGCGACGCAGCGATCACCAAGCGCGACGCGGCGATCACCAAACGCGACGCGGCTGTTACCGCCGACCGCACGCGTGTTGAAAGAAGCGAGCGTATCGCGCATGAGCGGACTCCGCGCGATGCCCAGGCACGCATGATGCACGAACGGGCCGTGAGCCCTGCCGCGATGCGTGCCCAGCCGATGGCGCGCGGCCATGAAGCACCGCGCGTGACGGCCGCACCCGCCGCGCGACCCGCGATGCCGCATGTCGCACAGCCCAGTGTGAGCCATGGCTCGCCGATGAACGCTCATGCCCAGATGCCGGCGCCGCGGGCGGCCGCGCCTGCCATGCCGCACCCCGGCGGTGGCGGCGCGCCGCACATCAACACCGCGCCGCGTGGCGGCGGCGCACCTGCCGGTGGCCCCGGCGGCGGCCATCAGAAGCACTAGCGTAACCAGGAAAGCCCGACCCTCGCGCCGGGCTTTTCTTCGCCATGTCGAAGGTCGCGACAATTTAAGTCAGTTCTTCGCGGGCAGATTTCATCGATCGTAACATGTCTACCCAAAGCTGTAAGCATCCACTCGGGGCAGCGGGGCACCGGAGGATGACATGAGACAGAGCCAGGTGGAGTCGCGCCGCCAAAATGTCGCGAAGCGTTCGATGACGAAAGAGGCCAAACAGCTGACCGGCCTGATTGCCGGATTGCGCGAATCCCTCGAAGGGATCCAAAAGGAACGGACGAGCATGAAGCTCACCGGCGCCGAAATGGGATTGCTCGATGAGCGCCGGAACAACCTGCTGCTCACCATCGCAGCGCTCGACGATCGCCTCTCGGCCGTGCAGGGGCTGATCGATCTCGGCCGTCCCCACATTATCCGCGTGCATTAGCGGAGCTCGGACATGGGACGATCGGTTCTGCCGCCGAGGTGACGAGCCGGGCCTTCGGATGGAAATCGCATTCCCGTGGAGCACGCCGATGCCGTCCGCCAGCAACATGCTTTGCGGATGGCACCAAATTGCCACGCTCCCGGCGAATTGCCGCCAAAGCCCGCTGCCACGAGGAGGCCGGGTGCAGGGCGACGCAAGGGGATGCGAATTGGCCTACCAGATGATCGCAGAACGCGACAACGAGAAGTACAGTTTCGCCCGCGAGAGCCGGCTGCTCATCGTGGCGAAGGCGAAAGTGTGGGCCAGCGAGGGGTGGCGGGTCGTCATCACCGATCAGGACGGAAAGGCCTACGCACCGCCCGAATTCGATCAGCTGTCGGCGGCGTGACCGCGGACGGGGCGAGGGGACGACATTTGACATCATTGGTTCGGCCGGGACGCGATCGGATCGTGCCCGCGATGACAGCAGCCGTCGTCGTTTTGACGGCGACGGTCGCTGCCGCGCAAAATCTCGATGCCGGCAAGTCACCCGCCAAACTGTTCGCTGACGGTTGCGCGACCTGCCATCGCAGTCCGCGCGGTCTGGCCAAGGGGCGGTTCAGCCTGACCTTGTCCTGGTTCCTGAGGGATCATTACGCGACGAGCTCGGACTCGGCCAAGGTGCTTGCCGCCTATCTGGAATCGGTCGACGAGCCGCCGCCGCGCGCTGCGGCCAAGCCCGCCAAGAAGCCCGCGCGATCCGCGCCGCGTCCGCCCAAGCCGGTGCAGAGCCAGTAGCTTGCCGCGCCCCAGCTTTCCGGGATCAACGCATAGCGGTCTCGGAGAACAGGTTGATGATCACGACGCCGGATACGATCAATGCGATACCGACGAAGGCTGCGGAATCCAGCATCTGGCGGAACAGCACGAAGGAGACGGTGGCGGTCAGGATGATGCCGACCCCACCCCAGATCGCATAGGCGATGCTCAACGGAATGACCCGGATCGCCACCGACAGCGCATAGAACGAGGCGACGTAGAACATCACCATCGCCAGTGTCGGCCAGGGGCGGGTGAACTGCGCGGACTGCTGCAGGAAGGCCGACGCGGTGACCTCGAACACGATCGCGAGGGCGAGGGCCGCGTAAGCAACGAAATTGGGAGACATGAGAGAGATGCCGCGGGGAATCATGTCCATGGACAGCATTTTGCCGCGAGCAGATATCAGGTGTGAGTGACGAACCTGCGACACTACGAACCTGCCGCACCGATCGGCATGCGAACGATATCTCGAGCCACCGCACGCATGGGCGACTCGAGATCCAGCGAGGCGTCGACCAGGCCCTAGTCGATCCGCACGGAGAGTTCCACGTCTTCGGCGAAGGGCGTCGACAGATAGCCACTTCCGGGTGCGCGGACGCGCGCCAGATAGTCGGGGCTGTCGTCGGCGTTGTCGGCGACGATGATCGCGCCCGGCCTGAGACGGTTTTCGAGCAGGTCCAGGATATCCGGGTAGAGCGCCTTGGCGCCATCGAGCAGCACGAGATCGATCGTATCGGGCAGATCGGCTCGAAGCGTCTGCAGCGCGTCGCCTTCGCGGATTTCCACGAGATCGAACAGGCCGCCGGCGATGAGGTTCTGCCGCGCCCGTGCTGCCTTGGACGGCTCGAACTCGCTGGTGATGAGGCGGCCGCCGCCGTTGTCGCGCAGGCCGGCGGCCAAGTGCAGCGTCGAGATGCCGAACGATGTGCCGAACTCGACGATCGTTCGGGCGCCGGAGCTGCGTGCCAGCATGTAGAGCAGGGTCCCCGTCTCGCGCGAGACGGGGAGCGGAGCATCCTTCAGGCGTCCGTAGAGTTCGCGGTAATCGGTCTTGCTTCGTATCATCCGTACCTGGTCTGCGTCAGACAGATCAGCGACGGCGGCTCGCGTTACGCCGCTCGCTGCCTCGGCTTCGTCGAACAGGCGATCCAACAGCGGTGCAAGCGACGTGATGGTTGATGTGGGCATTCGAGGTCTCCAGATTTGGCGAAAAACGCATGCTTGCGTGCCGGGTGAAATACGACTAATTCGTCGCATTTCCTATTCGCGTTGCCGGAGCGAGCCGTGGCCGATCGTCGAAGCCGTTCAGTTTCCTCACGAAAACAGCCGCAACAGGCCCGCTCTACCGGCCTGGTGGCGGCCATTCTCGATGCCGCTGTTCAGGTTCTGGCGAAGGAAGGCGCGCAGCGTTTCACCACGGCGCGGGTGGCGGAGCGAGCCGGAGTGAGCGTCGGATCGCTCTATCAATATTTTCCGAACAAGGCCGCGATCTTGTTCCGTCTCCAGAGCGACGAGTGGCGGAGCACCAGCGAGATGCTGCGCGGCATCCTTGCCGACCGGACGAAGCCGCCGCCGACGCGACTCCGCGCGCTGGTCCATGCCTTCATCCGTTCCGAGTGCGAGGAGGCTGCAATACGCCTCGCGCTGAGCGATGCCGCACCGCTCTATCGCGACGCGCCCGAGGCGCACGACGCGCGGGCCGCCGGTGAGGGGATTGTCGCGGCGTTCATGCGGGAGGCGCTGCCGAAAGCCTCGGACGCGACACGCGCGCTTGCCGGCGAGTTGATCGCGACGACTTTGAGCGAGGTCGGCAAGAGTTTTTCCGAGGAGACGCGCAGCGAGGCGGAGATCGCGGCCTACGCCGATGCCATGGCCGACATGTTCTGCGCTTATCTCGCTGAGCTCGCGCGACGCTGACATGACTCTTGCCACATCCGCCGTTTGACCCTACGGACCTCTCTCATGCTCGTCATCTCCATTCAAAGTCAGGTCGTCCACGGTCATGTCGGCAACAGCGCGGCGGCCTACGCCATGCAGGCGGAGGGCGTGAACGTTGCAGCAGTACCGACGACGCTGCTGTCCAACCATCCGCGCTATCCGAGCCTGCGCGGACGCGTGCTGGAAACCGAGCTCGTCGCCGATCTCCTGAAGGGTGTGGAGGAGCGCGGCCTCGTCGACGAAGCGGCCGTGCTCGTGACCGGCTATCTCGGCTCGCCGGGCAATGCCGCCGTGATCGCCGATTTCGTCGAGCGGGCGCTGAAGCGGAATGCCAAGCTTATCTATCTCTGCGATCCCGTGATCGGCGATGACGGCCGCGTCTATGTCGCCGACGGCATTTTGGACGTGGTCCGGCACCGGCTGCTGCCGGCCGCGAACCTGACGACGCCGAACCAGTTCGAGCTCGAGCTGCTCTCAGGCCTCACCATCACTGATGCGCAGGGCCTCCGCGCGGCATGTGCCGCGCTGGCGGCGACCGGCCGCATCGATGTCGTCGCCACCGGCTGCACGCTCGCCGACACGGCGGCGGGGCAGGTGGAGACGATCCTGTGCGCCGACGGGCAATTGTCGCGCTTCGCGACGCCGAGGCTGCCAATCCGACCCTACGGCACCGGCGATCTCCTCACCGGCCTGGTCGCAGCCCATCTGGCCAAGGGCGAGGCGATCGAGGCCGCGGTGCGGCTTGCGGTCGAGACGATCTTTGCGGTGCTGGTGCGCACGCAGGATGCTGGCACGGCCGAGATGCGGCTGGTGCCGCTGCCGATCCCGTCGCGCAAGACGTAACGAGCTCAGGTCGCGCGCTTCGCGCCCGATTGCGCCGACTTCTGTGGCTTCGCGGGCGCCCTCTGCTCGCGTGCGGCCTGCGCCTTTGGCGGTTTTGCATGGGCCGCGGCGCGCACCACCTTCTTGGACTTCACGCTGGCGACTTGCTTGCCGTCGCCGGTGCCGCGGCGCGAGATGTATTCCGGGCCGTCGACGGGGCCGACATGGGGCGGATCCCGGCCGAGATAGGGCCGGCCGATGCCATACGCCTTGCCGTTGGCGTCGACCCACTTCCACAGGATTTCGGTCGAGACCCAGCGCTGCGCGCGGTTGTTCCCCTGGGTGCTGACGATGTCGGCCGCCATGCCATGGCCATAGCCGCCGCGCGTGCTGCCGCCGTGATAGGAACGGTCGGAGGCGGCCTTCAGGCCGCTCGCGATCGACTGGCGATAATCGTCGCGGAACGCGCTGGTGATGCCCGGCGAAAGACCGGCGGCCTCCGCCGCGAGCAACGTGCGGAACAGCTTCTGCTTGAAGCTCTTGTCCATGCCGCCGATGACGTAATCCATCATCGACATGCCGGCGTGCTCGGCCGCCTTCGGATCCTTCCAGCCGAAATCCTCATCAACCAGCTTGGTGAAGCTGCGCATCACCGTGACTGTCTTGCCCTTGCGCTTGACGGTGACGGCGCGGCGCTCCTGAACCTTGATCGAGTCTTCCTTCGCGGTGCGCTGATAGAGCGCCCAGAGATAGCGGTCGATGCAGGCTTCCATGACGAAGCATTCGTCGAGGACGGCGACGGTGTCGGCCGGCGGCGATGCCTTGCTTGCAGGCGCAACGGGGCCGCTGGCGATTGCCGCGGGGGACAGCGCGTCCGTGGTCACGATCTCGCTGGGATCGGCAGAAGCGAGCTTGACGGGCTCAGAAACCGGGGCTGGCGCGGCCTCGCTGACGGCGGGCTCTGGGTCAGGCACGATCTGCGGCGCAGACGGGGCCTCCACCGGCAGGATCAGCACCGGATCCGCCGAGGCGAGCTTGATGGCGGGAATGGGCGTCTCGGGCGCCGCTGCTTCAGCGATGGTCGGGGCCGCGGCGACGGCAGCCGCGATGTCCGCGGTCAAGGCGATGCCGTCCTCGATCGTGGCAGCGCGCGGCACGTCGGCGAGATCGAGCCGGCCGAGATCTTTCGCGCGCGAGACGGTGGCCGCATTGGCACCGCTGTTCTCGATCAGGGCAGGGGCATAGGCCGAGAGGGAAAGCGCCAGCCAGCCGGCGAGCACGGCCGAGGGGCACGCGACCGCTACCAGAAGAGACCGCCGATCGTTCATGATCCCTGCCTCCAAACGGTTCTGCCCGAACCCGTCTTGTCCGGACAGTGATGATGCAAACAGTCTGACGAAGTCAGTCTGGCACGGAAAGGCACGCAGCGCGTCGATTGTTCGGAGGACGATGTGGCGGCGCAATGGCGCAAATCGACGAGAACGGGCTTTTCGGGGAGGTGTTGCTGAGGTGCAACGCAAGTTCCGCGGGTGGGTTCGCCCCGTACCCGGTGGCTGGGCACCGTCCACAAAACTGTCATGTCGCGGCTGACCGTGATTCGGCCAACGCCTTGTACGCATTAAACATATCGCCATGCAGCGCACGCGCTGTTGCGATGCAACAAAGCATGTCGCACCGCAGCAAAACGCGCCTAAATATGCTCCGACTCTTCCACTCAGGAGCACTACCCAATGAACAAGAAGACTTTGTCGATCGCCGCCGCCATCCTGGCGATCGCAGGCAGCACCGCGGCTTTCGCCGCCGAGCTGCCCACTTACGAGGCCAACGGATTTCCGGTCTCGCCGTTGCAGGTTCGCGTCCTCGGCGCCGCGCATGTCGAGCAGCAGGCCGCTGCGCCGACCACGGTCGCCTCGGTCCACCAGACGAAGCTGCTCAGCCCGCGCAAGCTGAAGACCGCCGACGTCACCACGGGCGCTGCCCGCTAATCTGACATCACGTGACGGCAGCTGGGTTCCGCGCAGAGGCGGGATCCGCTGCCTCACCTCACATCCTCGAACGAGATGCTGCTCGCGGATCGCGCGATCAATTGACAGCGATGCGCTGATTGAGACACCCCCGGCGAAACAAGTTCGCGTGAATGTGCCGGCTATGTATGTCCGTTCATAACGGGCGTGATCCCTTTAACAGTTGATTTGCAGAACGCGTTGCTTGATGCGGCGGCCGCATCGTCGCGGCCAATTGTTGAAATCATAATGGAGGCCATCATGCCCGTTGCGCAAAAAGTCGTCGTCCCCGCCGTTTCGCCGCGTGCGTTCATTCTCAAGCACACCGCTCTGTTCGCTGCCGCCGCGCTCTTCGTGTTCGTGCTCAGCCTGACCTACGGCCTCGATCTCAGCCCGGGATTCTTCTGAGCGATCGTTCGCTGCGCGCTTAGCTCCTGCGGGCTGCGGATTCCGCCCGCGTGCCAGCCCTGCAGCCGCGTGGGTTGAGCCGGCAGACGCGCCGACATAATGCTTGGTCCATGGATCAGCGGACGAGCGGCGCTGACGCTCTCTCTCGGAACAACGATGCGGCGCCGGCACTGCTCGGCGTCACTTGCGGTCTTGCCGCGGCGCTGTTCTGGGCGCTCGGCTTTGCCGGCACGCGGCATGGGCTCAAGGTCGGCTTCACGCCGGTCGATCTGCTCGTGCATCGCTACGTCTGGTCGGGCATCGCGTTCCTGCCGCTGGTGCTGCGCGCCGGCGTCTCCGATCTCTGCGGCATCGGCTGGAGCAGGGGCCTTGTGCTGATGGTGCTCGGCGGCCCCGTGATGTCGCTGATCTCCTACACCGGTTTTCTGTTCGTGCCGCTCGGCCATGGCAGCGTGATCCAGCCGTCCTGTGCCACGCTCGGCGGCCTCTTGCTGGCCGCCCTGTTCCTGAAAGAGCACGTCTCCGCCTCGCGCCTCGTCGGTGCGCTCGTCATCGTCGGCGGTCTCGGCGTGATCGGCGCGGAATCGATCGGCCATATCGGGGCCGACGGCGTGCTCGGGGATTTGATCTTCGTGCTCACCGGACTGATGTTCGCCGGCTTCGGCACGGCGCTGCGGCACTGGCGCGTCTCCGCCGTGTCGGCCGCGCTGGTCATCAACGTGCTGTCGCTGCTGCTGCTACCCATCTACGTCCTGACCGTCGGGCTCGCTCACGTCGCAGCGATCGGAGTGACCGAGAACGCCATCCAGGCGCTGGCGCAGGGCGTGCTCGCCGGCCCCGCCGCGCTGTATCTGTTCGCCGTCTCGGTGCAGCGCCTCGGCGTTGCCCGCGCCGCGGTGTTTCCGGCCTGCGTGCCGGCGCTGACGCTGCTCACCGGCTGGCTGCTGCTCGGCGAGCCGCCGACGCTATTGCAGACCGCGGGCCTCGTCACCGTGCTGTGCGGATTCTACCTGGCGCAGCGGCAAAGGTAAGCGCGAGCTACGCCTTCCTCACGAACTCCGACTTCAGGTTCATCGCCCCGATGCCGTCGATCTTGCAGGCGATGTTGTGGCCGTCGCTGGCGTCCTGGAGGCGGATGTTGCGCACCTTGGTGCCGCCCTTCACGACCGAGGAGGAGCCCTTGATCTTGAGATCCTTGATCACGATGACGCTGTCGCCATCAGTGAGCACATTGCCGTTGGCATCGCGCACGCCGGCCTCCTGCGCGGCGTCCGCGGCCGTCTCCGCCGTGCCGCTCCATTCATGGCCGCATTCCGGGCAGACCCAGAGACCGCGGTCCTGATAGGCGTGCTCGGAGTTGCAGGCGGGGCATTTCATCGTGTCGGTCATACTTCTCGTCTCGCTTCATGTGCTGCCGGCGTCGCTTTTTCGACGCGGCGGACACGTCGCTTCAGCTCTTGCTACGGGCCTCGCGTCAGGCCCTTGACGCAGATCAATTTCATCGGCCTGCGCCGACTTACGCTTGGTGTGCCGGCGAAGCAACAGCGAGGGAAGCGCCATGTCGCACAGTGCCCGAATCTATCTCGGTCTCGCTCTCCTGGTCGTATTGTCGGTGCTGTTTCTGTTCAGCGTCGTCCACACTGCCGCCGGGGCTCCGCGGTCGGGCCCGCGCGCGGTTGCCGAAGGCCATCGCCTGGCGCAGGCGTGGTGTCAGAGCTGTCACGCGGTCGAGCCGGGGATGGCCGGCTGGTTCGACGAGGCTCCGAGCTTCCAGGCCGTCGCCGATCGCGGCGGCACCACCGCGCTGTCGCTCAAGGTGTTTTGGCGCACCAGCCACCAGAACATGCCGAACCTCGTGATCTCGCCGGAGCAGGCGGATATGCTGTCGGCCTATATCCTGAGCCTGCGAGGCAGGTGAGGGCGCCCAACTCAATTTCGCGAAAACAACCCCATGCACAGTAGGAACGTCTTTGAAATTCCTCATGATTTCGGTTGTGCCGAAGAGTGTTTGCGGCGTCGGGCAAATCAGGGGCAGAATGACACGGTGCCGCTCCTCGGGCGAGACGGTCGCTGCGTAGCCCGGATGGAGCGCGAGCGGAATCCGCCGGCCAGCGTGCGGCAACATCCCGGATTGCGCAGCGCTCCATCCGGGCTACGCTCGCTGCGCAATTCGCGACGAGCCCGCCATGACCTTCCTTCTCAACATCGACGTCCCCGACGTGGCGCAAGCCACGCGCTTCTACACCGAAGCCTTCGGCCTCAAGGTCGGCCGCCGCTTCGGCACCGACTTCGTCGAGCTGCTCGGCTGGCCCGCGCCGGTCTATCTCCTGACCAAGCGCGCGGGCACGATCGGCGCCGGCGGTGACCGCCGCCGCTACGAGCGGCACTGGACGCCGGTGCATGTCGACGTCGTCGTCGACGATGTCGATGCCGCCGTCGAGCGCGCGCTGCGCGCCGGCGCGATCCTCGAGGTGCCGGCGAGCGATGCGCCCTATGGCCGGATCGCGATGCTGGCCGATCCGTTCGGGCACGGGTTCTGCCTGCTGGCGTTCAGCGCGAAGGGATACGATGCGCTCGTTGCGAGTCCGTAGCCCGGATGGAGCGCAAGCGTAATCCGGGAAAGTTTGCCCCGCGGATACACTGGAGTGCACCCCTATCGTGAGACACGATAACCGGGGACAGGTTGGGTCCCGCCCTAGAGCGGCTGGACAGGTTGAGCGATCGGGGCCGCTCTGCGGGGCTGCTGCGCAGCAGCCCCGCAGAGCGG
>Ga0209758_1000216_pt1 | contig 125352 bp, 134 predicted proteins | sample AraplaMF_Col_mMF_FD_184258 | JGI IMG/M metagenome (GOLD analysis project Ga0209758, IMG submission 184258) | Arabidopsis root microbial communities from the University of North Carolina, USA - plate scrape MF_Col_mMF (SPAdes) (version 2) | ecosystem: Host-associated > Plants > Roots >... | reverse complement strand
ACGGTTCGGTCATCCGCTTCGACCGCAACGCCGCCGTTCTGATCAACAATCAGTCCGAGCCGGTCGGCACCCGTATCTTCGGGCCCGTGCCGCGCGAGCTGCGCGCCAAGAACCACATGAAGATCATCTCGCTCGCGCCGGAGGTGCTGTGATGGCTGCGAAGATCCGCAAGGGCGACAAGGTCGTCGTGCTGACCGGTCGCGACAAGGGCCGCACCGGCGAAGTGTTCGAAGTGCGCCCCGACGCCGGCACGGCGCTGGTGCGCGGCATCAACATGATCAAGCGTCACCAGAAGCAGACGCAGGCCCAGGAGGGCGGCATCATCTCGAAGGAGTCGCCGATCCAACTGTCCAACATCGCGTATGTCGGCAAGGACGGAAAGCCGACCCGCGTCGGATTCAAGATTCTGGCGGACGGCAAGAAGGTCCGCATCGCCAAGAGCTCGGGAGCTGAGATCGATGGCTGAGGCCGCTTACACCCCGCGCCTGCGCGCGGAATACGATGCGAAGATCCGCACCGCCATGACCGAGAAGTTCGGTTATGAGAACGTGATGCAGGTTCCGCGCCTGGACAAGGTCGTGCTGAACATGGGCGTTGGCGACAGCGTCAACGACCGCAAGAAGGCCGAGAACGCCGCTGCCGAGCTGACCCAGATCGCCGGCCAGAAGGCGATCGTGACCTACTCGCGTATCGCGATCGCGACCTTCAAGCTGCGTGAAAACCAGCCGATCGGCTGCAAGGTCACGCTGCGCAAGGCCCGCATGTACGAGTTCATCGATCGCCTGGTGACGGTCGCGCTGCCGCGCGTCCGCGACTTCCGCGGCCTGAACCCGAAGAGCTTTGACGGCCGCGGCAACTACTCGCTCGGCATCAAGGAGCACATCATTTTCCCCGAGATCGACTTCGACAAGGTCACGGAAGCCCGCGGTATGGACATCACCGTCTGCACCACGGCCAAGACCGACGAAGAGGCGAGGGCCTTGTTGACCGCTTTCAATTTCCCGTTCCGGCAGTGAGACGCTGACCTAAAGCCTCTCAAACGCGGATACCCAGGAGCCAAGCATGGCAAAGAAGAGTTCAGTCGAGAAGAACAACCGGCGCAAGCGGATGGTGAAGAACGCCGCCGCCAAGCGCGAGCGGTTGAAGGCGATCATCGCCGACAAGAAGCTGCCGATGGAGGAGCGGTTCGCCGCCACTCTGAAGCTCGCGGAGATGCCGCGCAATTCGTCGGCAACCCGCATCCGCCTGCGTTGCGAGCTGTCGGGTCGCCCGCGCTCGAACTACCGCAAGAACAAGCTGTCCCGTATCGCGCTGCGCGAACTTGGCTCCAAGGGCATGGTCCCGGGCCTCGTGAAGTCCAGCTGGTAAGGAGGGTCGTTTAGATGTCTACGCACGATCCAATCAGCGATCTGATCACCCGTATCCGCAACGCGCAGATGCGCTCGAAGAGCAAGGTCTCGACGCCCGGCTCGAAGATGCGCGAGAACGTGCTCGAAGTCCTCAAGTCCGAGGGCTACATCCGCGGCTACGCCACGCTCGAGCATTCCTCGGGCCGCAGCGAGATCGAGATCGAGCTGAAGTATTTCGACGGCGAGCCCGTCATCCGCGAGATCGAACGTGTCTCCAAGCCCGGGCGCCGTGTCTACGCCTCGGTGAAGAACCTGCCGCGGGTCAACAACGGACTCGGCATTTCGGTGTTGTCGACGCCGAAGGGGATCATGGCCGACCACAGCGCGCGCGACGCGAATGTGGGCGGTGAAGTCCTCTTCACGGTGTTCTGAGAAGGATTTTTCATCCATGTCACGTGTTGGCAAAAGGCCTGTGGCGGTGCCGTCGGGTGTTACCGCGACCGTCGATGGGCAGACCGTCAAGATGAAGGGGCCGAAGGGTCAGCTTCAGTTCGTCGTCCACGACGACGTCGAGGTGAAGCTCGAGAGCGGCCAGATCAAGGTCAAGCCGCGGCTCGAGACCAATCGCGCGCGCGCGCTCTACGGTACCGCTCGCGCCCAGGTCGCGAATCTGGTCGAAGGCGTCACCAAGGGCTTCGAGAAGAAGCTCGAGATCACCGGCGTCGGTTACCGCGCCGCGATGCAGGGCAAGAACCTGCAGCTCGCGCTCGGCTATAGCCACGACGTGATCTACACGATCCCCGAGGGGATCACGATCGCCGTGCCGAAGCCGACCGAAATCACGGTCTCGGGCAGCGACATCCAGCGTGTCGGCCAGGTCGCGGCCGAGATCCGCAGCTATCGCCCGCCGGAGCCCTACAAGGGCAAGGGCGTGAAGTATGTTGGCGAATTCATCTTCCGCAAGGAAGGCAAGAAGAAGTAACGGAGCCGGTCATGTCCAAAGCCAAGGTTACGAATGCCCGGCGCAAGCGGAGTGTGCGGCTGAAGCTGCGCCGCTCCGGTGGTGGCCGTCCGCGTCTGTCGGTGTTCCGCTCGTCCAAGCACATCTACGCCCAGGTCATCGACGACCTGAAGGGCGAGACGCTGGCCTCTGCCTCATCGCTCGAGAAGTCGATGCGCGACGGCGGCAAGACCGGCGCCGACATCGATGCGGCGAAGGCGGTCGGCAAGCTGCTGGCCGAGCGCGCCGCCGAGAAGGGTGTCAAGGAAGTCGTGTTCGATCGCGGCAGCTATCTCTATCACGGGCGCGTCAAGGCTCTTGCCGACGCGGCGCGTGAGAGTGGGCTGAGCTTCTAACGCAATTTGAGGATTGAGGCGCAAGCCTCTGAAGGATTGGAAAAATGGCAGAACGCGAACAGCGTGGTGGACGCGATCAACGCGGCGGCGGACGTGAACGCAGGGAGCGCGAGGAGCGCGACAGCGAGTTCGTCGACAAGCTCGTCCACATCAACCGCGTGGCCAAGGTCGTCAAGGGCGGCAAGCGCTTCGGTTTCGCAGCGCTGGTCGTGATCGGCGACCAGAAGGGCCGCGCCGGCTTCGGTCACGGCAAGGCGCGCGAAGTGCCCGAGGCGATCCGCAAGGCCACCGAGTCCGCCAAGCGCAACCTGACCCGCGTGTCGCTGCGCGAGGGCCGCACCCTCCATCACGACATCGCCGGCCGTCATGGCGCAGGCCGTGTCTACCTGCGTGCAGCTCCGGCCGGTACCGGCATCATCGCGGGCGGTCCGATGCGCGCCGTGTTCGAGACGCTCGGCGTCCAGGACGTGGTCGCCAAGTCGATCGGCTCGTCGAATCCCTACAACATGGTTCGCGCAACCTTCGACGCGCTGAAGCATCAGGATTCGCCGCGTTCGGTCGCAGCCCGCCGCAACATCAAGGTGTCCACTCTGCAGTCGCGCCGTATCGGTGGCGATGCCGAGGCGGCTGCCGACTAACGGAAGCTGGAGTAGACTCCCATGGCCAAGGACGCCGCTAAGTCCAGCAAGACGATCAAGCTCGAGCAGATCGGCAGCGCGATCCGCCGCCATCACTCGCAGCGCTCGACGCTGATCGGGCTCAAGCTCAACAAGATCGGTCGCACCAGCGAACTGCAGGATACCCCGGCAGTCCGCGGCATGATCGAGAAGGTTCACCATCTCGTCCGCATCGTCGACGAGAAGTAAGAAGCGGCGTGCGATCCCGAGAAGCGGGCTACCCGTTCTCGGTGAAGATCGTGCGCAAGACACAAGGAGAAGGGCGATGAAGCTCAGCGATATCGCCGACAACGCCGGCTCGCGCAAGAAGCGTATGCGCGTCGGCCGCGGCATCGGTTCGGGCAAGGGCAAGCAGTCCGGCCGCGGTGGCAAGGGCCAGACCGCGCGTTCGGGCGTGCGCATCAAGGGTTTCGAAGGCGGCCAGATGCCTATGCATCGCCGTCTGCCCAAGCGCGGCTTCAACAACATCTTCCGCGTCGAGCTCGCCGAGATCAATCTCGACCGGCTCCAGGAAGCGGTCGATGCCAAGAAGATCGACGCCGGCAGCGTCGTGAACGTCGAGGCCCTGGTGAAGGGCGGCGTGCTGCGTCGCGCCAAGGGCGGCTTGCGGCTGCTCGGCCGCGGCGAGCTCAAGTCGAAGCTCAACATCGAAGTGTACGGCGCCTCCAAGACCGCGATCGCCGCGGTCGAGAAGGCCGGCGGTTCGGTGAAGATCCTCGCCCCTGCCAAGGAAGAAGGCGAGGCGGCGTAACAACTGCGTCATTGGCCCGCGGCTCGCGGGCCTTTACGCATGAAGGACGTGGACTTATCGAAGCCGAGCCCCAGATAATGTCCGGTGTCCGGTATAATGTAGCCCGGCCGCGGGCATGACGGCGCAATAGGCGGCGGGAGAAAGTCCAAGATGGCCTCTGCAGCGGAACAACTGGCAGCCAATCTCAATTTCGGTGCGTTTGCCAAGGCTGACGAACTGAAGAAGCGCATCTGGTTCACACTGGGTGCGCTGCTCGTTTATCGGCTCGGGACCTACATCCCGCTTCCCGGCATCGATCCCAATATCTGGGAGCAGGTGTTCCGCTCCCAGGCAGGCGGCATCCTCGGCATGTTCAACATGTTCGCCGGCGGCGGCATCCACCGCATGGCGATCTTCGCGCTGAACATCATGCCGTATATCTCGGCCTCGATCATCATCCAGCTCCTCACCACCGTCTCGCCGCAGCTCGAGGCGCTGAAGAAGGAAGGCGAGTCGGGCCGCAAGCTGCTGAACCAGTACACCCGCTATCTCACCGTGATCCTGGCCGCGTTCCAGTCCTATGGCATCGCGGTGGGTCTAGAGGGCGCCGGCAACGTCGTCAGCGACCCCGGCCTGTTCTTCCGCCTGTCCACGGCGATCACGCTGACCGGCGGCACCATGTTCCTGATGTGGCTGGGCGAGCAGATCACCTCGCGCGGCATCGGCAACGGTATCTCGCTGATCATTCTCGCCGGTATCGTCGCCGAGCTGCCCGCCGCGCTCGCGAACATGCTCGAGCTCGGCCGTCAGGGCGCGATGTCGACCGGCCTGATCCTGGTCGTCATCGTCATGGCGGTCGCCGTGATCGCCTTCATCGTGTTCATGGAGCGTGCCCAGCGCCGCCTCCTGATCCAGTATCCGAAGCGCCAGGTCGGCAACAAGATGTTCGAGGGCCAGTCCTCGCATCTGCCGCTCAAGCTGAACACCTCCGGCGTGATCCCGCCGATCTTCGCGTCCTCGCTGCTGCTGCTGCCGACCACGGTCGCGAACTTCAATGCGGGCAGTGGGCCGGAATGGTTCCAGTGGATCACCACCCAGCTCGGCCACGGCCGTCCGCTGTTCCTGATCATGTATCTGGCGCTGATCGTGTTCTTCGCCTTCTTCTACACCGCGATCGTGTTCAACCCGACCGAGACCGCGGACAATCTGAAGAAGCACGGCGGCTTCATTCCGGGCATCCGTCCCGGCGAGCGCACCGCGGAATATATCGACTACGTGCTCTCGCGCATCACCGTGCTGGGCGCGATTTATCTCGCGATCGTCTGCTTGATCCCGGAGATCCTGATCTCCTACGCCTCGGTGCCGTTCTATTTCGGCGGCACCTCGCTGCTGATCGTCGTCAGCGTCACCATGGATACGGTGGCACAGGTGCAGGGCTATCTGCTGGCGCACCAGTATGAAGGCCTGATCCGCAAGTCGAAGCTGCGCGGCCGCCGCAGGTAAGCCCGCCCGCAAATGACCATCGAGCTCGCGCGCCGCATCGCTATCACGATCGGCGCGCTTCTCGTTTTCAGGCTCGGCACGCAGATCCCGATTCCCGGGGTTGATGTCTTCGATGTCTCGCCGACGCTGGATCTCGTCGCCCGGCTCTCGATCTTTGCGCTGGGCCTCATTCCTTATCTGACGGCAGCAATCCTGATCCGGCTGCTGTCCGTGGTGTGGCGTCGCCTGAATTCCCTCGAGCGATCAGGCGAGCGCGGACGGCGCAAGATTGCGCGTGCCACGCTTGGCCTGACGCTCGGACTTGCGGCCTTTCAGGCCTACGGCTTCGCCTCGGCGCTCACGTCGATCCCGGGCTTCGTCAGGAATCCCGACGGCTGGTTCGTCGCGGCGGCCTCGGCCTCGTTGGTCGGCGGCGTTTTCGTGCTGGTCTGGCTGAGCGAGCAGATCACCCGCCACGGCATCGGGAACGGCCTGGCGCTGATCCTGAGCGCCGGCTTTCTCGTCGCGATTCCGCAAAACATCGCCGGCATCATGGATGCTTTCCGGCAGGGCATGATCTCGGGTAGCCTCGTCCTCGGCCATGCCGTGTTCTGGGTCGCGGCCGTTGTCGTGATCGTGCTCGTCGAAGGTGCGCGGCGAAATATCCAGGTCCGGTTCGCCGCACGCAACGTCGGCACGCGGCAACTGCCGGGACGGGAAGCGACGCTGTCGATCAAGCTCAACAGCGCCGGGTTTTTGCTTCCGGCCACCGTGGCGCCCTGGATTTTCTTTCTGCCGCTTGCCTTTGCCGGCCTCGTTCTGGGCAGCGATCATCCGCTGGTCGCGGCGGCGTATCAGCATCTTCAGCTGGGCCAGCCGCTGCACATGATTCTGGTGTCGATCGCGGTGTTCGCGCTCGCCTTCATCTACACGGCCTATGTCGTCGATCCCGAGTACACGGCGAAATCTCTGGCGCAGCGTGACGGTATCATTCCCGGGGTCGCGCCCGGCGAGGAAACGGCTGCCCATCTCGATCGCGTCGTGTCATTGACGACGGTCGTCGGAGCCGTCTACCTGACTGCGTTGCAGTTGATTCCGGAGGTGTTCGAGCTTTACGGGATCGGACTGCCTTATAGTATGGTCGTCAATGGTGGTGCGGCGGTGGTAGTGGTTTGCACTGCTCTTGATATCAAAACACAGGTGCGCGACGTATCGCTCACCAATCCGGGGGGCGTACGCCGATGAGAATTATACTTCTGGGACCGCCGGGGTCGGGCAAGGGGACCCAGGCGCAGCTCTTGGTGCAGCGTTATGGCATCGTCCAGCTCTCGACCGGCGAGATGCTGCGTGCCGCGGTTGCGGCCGGAACGCCGGTCGGGCTGAAGGCCAAGGAGATCATGGCCAGCGGCGGCCTCGTGCCCGACGAGGTCGTGGTCGGAATCATCTCCGACCGGATCGACCAGCCGGACGCCCGGAACGGCTTCATCCTCGACGGCTTCCCGCGCACCGTGCCGCAGGCCGAAGCTCTGGACGAGTTGCTGAGGAACAAGCGCCTCAAGCTCGACGCCGTGATCGAGCTTCGCGTCAACGAAAGCGCGCTTCTGAACCGCGTCGAGACCCGCGTCGCCCAGATGCGGGAGCGCGGGGAGGAGGTCCGACTCGATGACACCCCGGAGGTCCTGACCAAGCGGCTGGCCAGCTACCGCAGCCAGACGGAACCGCTGATTCACTACTATTCCGAGCGGCGGAAGCTCTCGACCATCGACGGTATGATGGCCATCGACGAGGTCACCCGCGCCATCGACCGCCAGCTGCTGGCTCTAGGGACGGTCGAGCCCGCGACCCGCGCCAAGAGCGTAGCCAAGGCGGCGCCGGCCAAAAAGGCGAGGGCGGCCAAGGCAGCGACCCCAAAGGCCGCCAAAAAGCCGGCGAAAACGGCCAAAAAGCCCGCCAAATCGGCGAAAAAGGCCGCCAAGGCGGTAAAGGGCCCGAAGACAGCCAAGAAGACTGTCAAGAAAGCCGCCAAGAAGGCCGGCAAGAAAGCCGGTAGGAAAGCCGCCAAGAAGGCCGTCAAAAAGGGTGCCAGGAAGGCTGCAAAAAAGGTCACGAAAAAGCGAGCCAAGCGCTAGCAGCGGTTGACGAAAGCCCCTGGAATCCCCTAATAAGCCCCGCATCCAAGTCGGATAGTTTCAGACGATGCCGGGCCCCAGGAAGACCGGGGGAGGGCGTCGTGTTCGCGTTTGTGAACACCTGCCCGAGAACACAAGCACTTAAAGCCCGGTCCTGACGAGGATCGGCAACAGGAGAGAAGGCCGTGGCCCGTATTGCCGGCGTGAACATTCCCACCAACAAGCGCGTGCTGATCGCGCTCCAGTACATCCATGGCATCGGTCAGAAGATCGCCGGTGAGATCCTGGAAAAGGTGAAGATCCCCGTGGATCGTCGCGTCAATCAGCTCAGCGACGCTGAGGTGCTCCAGATCCGCGAAGTGATCGACCGCGACTATCTCGTCGAGGGCGACCTGCGCCGTGAAGTCGGTATCAACATCAAGCGTCTGATGGACCTCGGCTGCTATCGCGGTCTGCGTCATCGTCGCGGTCTGCCGGTGCGCGGCCAGCGTACCCACACCAATGCGCGTACGCGCAAGGGTCCGGCGAAGGCCATCGCCGGCAAGAAGAAGTAAGTTTTCGAATCTAGCCACGGCGTGCGGCGAACAGGGGATGACCCGTTCGCTGCGCGCTTTTCGTTCCACAGGTGTAGCCGCTGGCATTACGGCGGCGTTTGAGATCTTCAGGAAAGGTACTCTATGGGCAAGGAAGCCACCCGCGTTCGTCGTCGTGAGCGCAAGAACATCGCCTCCGGCGTCGCGCATGTGAACTCGTCGTTCAACAACACGACCATCACCATCACCGACGCGCAGGGCAACACGATTGCCTGGTCCTCGGCCGGCACGATGGGCTTCAAGGGCTCGCGCAAGTCGACCCCGTACGCCGCGCAGGTTGCCGCCGAGGACGTGTCCAAGAAGGCGCAAGAGCACGGCATGCGCACGCTGGAAGTCGAAGTTGCCGGTCCCGGTTCGGGCCGCGAATCGGCGCTCCGCGCGCTTCAGGCCGCAGGCTTCACCGTCACCTCGATCCGCGACGTGACCACGATCCCGCACAACGGTTGCCGTCCGCGCAAGCGTCGTCGCGTTTGATTTCGACCGGTTGCGGGCGCATTGGCGCCCGCAATGACTTTTCTAAGAAGCCGCGGGAATGATCTGCGGCCTTTCTCCAACGCCAGTATTTGAACTTTCAAATGGACTGGCCTGTATGGGTGAAACAGTGACGATCCAGAAAAATTGGCAAGAACTGATTCGACCGAACAAGCTCCAGGTCACGCCCGGCAGCGATTCGAACCGTTTCGCGACCATCGTCGCCGAGCCGCTCGAGCGCGGCTTCGGCCAGACCCTCGGCAACGCGCTGCGCCGCATCCTGCTCTCCTCGCTCCAGGGCGCGGCAGTGCAGTCGGTGCACATCGACGGCGTGCTGCACGAGTTCTCCTCGATCGCGGGCGTCCGTGAGGACGTCACCGACATCGTGCTCAACATCAAGGACATCTCGATCAAGATGCAGGGCGAAGGCCCCAAGCGCATGGTCGTGAAGAAGTCCGGCCCGGGCGTCGTCACCGCTGGCGACATCCAGACCGTCGGCGACGTCGTGGTGCTCAATCCGGACCTGCAGATATGCACCCTCGACGAGGGCGCCGAGATCCGCATGGAGTTCACCGTCGCCACCGGCAAGGGGTACGTGCCCGCCGAGCGCAACCGTCCCGAGGATGCGCCGATCGGCCTGATCCCGGTCGACAGCCTGTACTCGCCGGTCCGCAAGGTCTCCTACAAGGTCGAGAACACCCGCGAGGGCCAGATCCTCGACTACGACAAGCTGACCATGACGATCGAGACCAACGGCGCGATCTCGCCGGATGATTCGGTGGCTTACGCCGCCCGCATCCTGCAGGATCAGCTCAACGTGTTCGTCAACTTCGAAGAGCCGCGCAAGGAAGTCGCCCAGGAGATCATCCCGGACCTCGCCTTCAACCCGGCCTTCCTCAAGAAGGTGGACGAGCTCGAGCTGTCGGTGCGTTCGGCCAACTGCCTGAAGAACGACAACATCGTCTATATCGGCGACCTCGTGCAGAAGAGCGAAGCGGAAATGCTCCGCACCCCGAACTTCGGCCGCAAGTCGCTGAACGAGATCAAGGAAGTGCTGGCCCAGATGGGTCTGCATCTCGGCATGGAAGTGCCGGGCTGGCCGCCGGAGAACATCGACGAGCTCGCCAAGCGCTTCGAGGATCACTACTGATCTGAATTCACCGTCGCGGCCGGATATCTCCGGCCGCGATTTTTATGGGCGAACGCAGGCAGCCCACCTGAGCAACATGTCCGACGAACCGTCGCGGCAGTATCGAACGAAGGAATAGTCACATGCGTCACGGCAAGGTTCATCGGAAGCTCAACCGCACTGCCGAGCATCGCCGCGCGATGTTCGCCAACATGTGCGCCGCGCTGATCAAGCACGAGCAGATCGTCACCACGCTGCCCAAGGCCAAGGAGCTTCGTCCGATCGTCGAGAAGCTCGTCACCCTCGGCAAGAAGGGCGGCCTCTCGATGCGCCGCCAGGCGATCTCCGAAATGCGCGACAAGGATCAGGTCAAGAAGCTGTTCGACGTCCTGGCGCCCCGCTACAAGGACCGCCAGGGCGGCTATACCCGCATCATCAAGGCCGGCTTCCGCTACGGCGACAACGCCGCGATGGCCGTGATCGAGTTCGTCGATCGCGACGTCGATGCCAAGGGCCAGGATTCCGGTCCGGTGCAGGAAAAGGAAGCCGAGGCGGCGTAAGCCGACCGGCCTTGAGGTTTTCGAAAGCGGCGCCCCTGGGCGCCGCTTTTTTGTATGGCGCGGCCATTTCTCAAGCTGCGCATCGTCTGGTGAACGCGATGCCGGTCGGGGGCTTTCGATGAGGATGGTGTTGGGAATCGTGCTGGCGCTCGCGATGGCGCCGGCCTCCAGCGAGACGCAGGTCGAGCGCGGCGCCTATCTCGTCGGCAGCGTGATGGTCTGCCATAACTGCCACACGCCGCGCGGGCCGCAGGGCCCCGATCTCTCGCGTGCGCTCTCGGGCGGCAGCCAGGTCTTCGACGAGCCTCGGTTTAAGGTCTCCGGCTCCAACATCACGCCGGACAAGGACACCGGGATCGGCGGCTGGAGCGATGCCGAGCTGAAGCGGTTTCTGGTCAGCGGCAAGCGGCCCGATGGCACCAGGGTGGCGCCGATCATGCCGACGGCGTTCTACGACGTGCTGACGGCGCGCGATCTCGACGCGCTCACGGCGTATCTGCGCTCGGTGCCGGCGGTGCGCCACGAGGTGCCGGCGCCGGAATACAGGATGGCGTCGAAGCCGGAGACACCGACCTATGCCGGCAAGCAGGCGAGCGAGGCCGAACTGGGCGACCCGCTGGCGCACGGCCGATACCTGCTGACCATTGCCCATTGCCTGGAGTGCCACACGCCGGAGGGACCGTCCGCCGTGCACGATTTCGCCGGCGCGAGCGGTAAGGGCGGCCGCACCTTCAAAGGACCGTGGGGCGAGTCCGTCTCCGCCAACATCACCTCCGATCCCGCCGCCGGCCTCGGCCGGTGGAGCGACGAGGAAATCAAACGTGCGATTACGCAAGGCATCGCGCGCGACGGACACAAGCTCAAGCCGCCGATGGCCTATGCTGCATATGCCGGCATGACGGCGCAGGATCTCGATTCCATCGTCGCCTTTCTCAGAACACTGCCGCCGCGGAGTTAACTCCTCACGCGTCGGTGAGGGACGATTGAAGCTGCTTATGCAGCGCACGATATCTCCGTCAGCGTCAATGGAGATGATTCATGAAGATCGACCTTTCCGGAAAAACCGCTCTCGTCACCGGCTCGACTGCCGGCATCGGCCATGCCATCGCCAAAGGCTTGGCAGCGTCCGGCGCCAGCGTCGTGATCAACGGCCGCGGTCAGGACAAGGTCGATGCGGCCGTGCGCAAGCTGGCAGGGACGGGTGGCAAGGTCCGCGGCGTCGCCGCCGACGTCTCGACCGCCGCGGGCTGCAAGGCGCTGGTCGCGGCGCTGCCAAGCGTCGACATCCTCATCAACAATGCCGGCATCTTCGAGCCCAAGGACTTCTTCGAGATTCCGGACGAGGACTGGAGCCGCTTCTTCGAGGTCAACGTGATGAGCGGCGTGAGGCTGTCGCGGGCCTACATGAAGGGCATGCTCGAGCGCAATTGGGGCCGCATCATCTTCATCTCATCGGAGTCCGGGCTCAACATTCCCGTCGAGATGATCCACTACGGCATGAGCAAGACGGCCCAGCTCTCGGTGGCGCGGGGTCTCGCGCAGCTCACCCGCGGCACCGGCGTCACCGTCAATTCCGTGCTGCCGGGCCCGACCATGTCGGAAGGCGTCGAGACCTTCGTGAAGGATCTTGCCAAGCAGAACGGCCAGTCCGTCGACGAGGCCGCCGCCAATTTCGTTAGGCAGCATCGCCCGAGCTCGCTGATCCAGCGTTTTGCCAGCGTCGACGAGATCGCCAACATGGTGGTCTATGTCGCCTCGAAGGAAGCCTCCGCCACCAACGGCGCGGCGTTGCGGGCGGAAGGCGGCATCGTCAACACGATCGCCTGAGGTCGCTCATGGCTGCCTACGTGATTTCCGAGGTCGAGATGCGGGATCTGGCCGCAATGGAGGCCTATCGCGCGCTCGCGGCGCAGACCATCGCTCAATATGGCGGCCGCTATCTCGCGCGCGGTGGCGCCACCGAATTGGTGGAGGGCGGCCCGCCGGCGAAAACCATCATCATGGTGGAGTTTCCCTCGATGGCTCGCGCGCGGGAATGGTACGCTTCGCCCGAGTATGCCGAAGCGCTCAAGCTGCGGGAGACCGCATTGGAGCGGCGACTCATGTTCGTGGAGGGCGTGGTTCCAGCCTAGCTGATCTGCCCACTTGTCGCTTCATTTCGGAGCACAAGGCGCTTAAACGGCCTTTATGCTCTGGTCCCTGTCTACGCGCCACAAACGTCTGTTCAGGCTGACTTCCGCGCGATGGCAGCGGCAGGCGATCTTCCTGCTCGGTGGCATCGGGGTTGGCGCAGCGGCGGTGGGGCTGGCGCAGCTTGCCGATCTAGCTCAGCAAGCTTTCGCGCTGCTGCTGGCGAAGTCGCGCTACGCCGTGCTGGCGGTGACCCCGCTCGGCTTCATGCTGTCGGCCTATCTGACCATCCGGCTGTTTCCCAACGCGCAGGGCAGCGGCATTCCACAGGCGATCGCTGCACGCCATCTGACCGATCAGAGGGCACGCGAGAGTCTGGTCTCGATCCGGATTGCGGTCGGAAAAATGATCCTCACTCTGTTCGGTCTGCTGTGTGGCGCTTCCGTCGGCCGGGAAGGGCCCACGGTTCAGGTCGGTGCGTCCATCATGTTCGCGCTCGGCCGCGTCTCGCCGCGCCGCCAGCCGGGCTTGATCCTGGCCGGCGCCGCAGCAGGCGTCGCCGCAGCGTTCAACACGCCGCTGGCCGGCATCGTCTTCGGCATTGAAGAGATGAGCCGCGCGTTTGAGACCCGCACCTCCAGCCTCATCATTGCGGCCGTGATCGCGGCTGGTCTGACCTCGCTGGCTCTGGCGGGCAATTACGCTTATTTCGGCAGCAGCGCGATGTCGCTGGCGCGTGGCACGGACTGGCTGGCCGTTCCGCTCTGTGGCGTGGTCGGCGGCCTCGCGGGCGGCATCTTCAGCCGCATCGTCATCGCGATGGCGCGCGGGTTCAAGAATCCGCTCGGACGCGCGATCAAAGGGCATCCGCTCTGGTTCGCATTCGCGTGCGGCATCGCTGTCGCGGTCTGCGGCCTGGTGTCCGGCGACACGATCTACGGCACCGGCTATGAGCAGGTGAAGACGGCGCTGGAGCACGGCTCGTCATTGCCGCAGGATTTCGGCGTGCTCAAGCTCCTCGCGACGACCTTTGCCGCGATCAGCGGCATACCGGGCGGCATTTTCTCGCCGTCGCTGGCCGTCGGTGCCGGTATCGGCAGCAACATCGCCTCGCTCTTCCACGACGCGCCGCTCGGCGCGATCATGCTGCTCGGCATGGTCTCGTACTTTGCCGGCGTGGTGCAGGCGCCGATCACGGCGTTCGTGATCGTGACCGAGATGACGGACAATCACGGCATGGTCGTGCCGTTGATGGCGGCCGCGCTGATTGCGCACGTGACCTCGCGGATGATCTGCGAGGAAGGCATCTATCACGCACTGGCAAAGGGCTTTGTCGAGCGGACGGCGCGTCCGCCTGAAGCGAAGGCGCCGCACGCTTCGCGCTAAAGCCTACCACCCCTCCAGCACGATCTTGCCGCGCGACTTGCCGCTCTCGAGCAGCGCGTGCGCGCGCTTGAGGTTGGCGGCGTTGATCGTGCCGAAGGTCTGGTCGAGCGTGGTGCGCAATACGCCCTTGTCGATGAGGTCGGCGACGTCGTTCAACAGATGATGCTGCGCGATCATGTCCGCCGTCTGGAACGAGGACCGCGTGAACATCGATTCCCAGTGGACCGAGATCGCCTTGCCCTTGAAGGTGCTCATGGTGAACTCCGGGGGATCGTCGATCAGGCCGAACCTGCCCTGCGGCGCCATGAAGTCGGCGATCGCCTTGTAGTGCTGGTCGGTGAAGGTGAGGCTCGCCACCAGCGCGACCGGAGGAAGCTTCAGCTTCTCGATCTGCTCCTTCATCGGCTTGCCGTGGTCGATCACCGCATGCGCGCCGAGATCGAGACACCATTTCTGCGAGTCCGGCCGCGTCGCGGTCGCAACCACCGTGAGACCAGTGAGGCGGCGGGCAAGCTGGATCAGGATCGAGCCGACGCCGCCGGCGCCGCCCGTGATCAGCAGCGTGCGTGGGTCGACGCTCTTGCCGGGTACCGCGCCGAGCCGGTCGAACAGCAGCTCCCATGCGGTGATGGAGGTGAGGGGAAGCGCGGCGGCCTGCGCGAAGGACAGGCTCTTCGGCTTGAGGCCTGTGATGCGCTCGTCGACCAGATGGAATTCGGCGTTGGTGCCCTGGCGCAGGATCGAGCCGGCGTAAAACACCTCGTCGCCCGGCTTGAACAGCGTGACCTCGGGCCCGACCGCATCGACCACGCCGGCCGCGTCGTAGCCCAGGATCTTGGTCTCGCCCTCTGGCGGAGCAGCGCGCTTGCGCACCTTGCAGTCGACCGGATTGGCCGAGATCGCCTTCACGGCGACGCGGATGTCGCGTCCCTTGGGCTCGGGTTTCGCGGTCTCGAAATCGATCAGCGAATTCGCGTCCTCGATCGGAAGAGATTTTTTGTAGCCGACGGCCTTCATGGCTTGTCTCCATCAGATGGCGCGAAGCTTTGGCATGGGCGCCTGACCTGCTAACTGTCCCGCTAGCTCCGATTTGGCAAGTACTGTAAATTCGGGGATATAGTCCCTGTTTGGATACTATTGGGAAAACACGCATGAAACGGCGCGATTTTGCCCGGCGCCCGGGCTGCTCGGTCGAGGCGACGCTGGACCTGATCGACGGCAAGTGGAAGGGCGTGATCCTCTATCACCTGCAGAGCGGCACCCAGCGCTTCGGCGAGCTGCGCCGCCGGATGCCCGGCATTACCCAGCGCATGCTGACCAAGCAGCTTCGCGCGCTGGAGGAGGACAAGCTCGTCATCCGCAAGGTCTATGCCGAGGTGCCGCCGCGGGTGGAGTATTGTCTCTCCGAGCTCGGCGAGAGCCTCAAGCCGGTGATCGACATTTTGAAAGCCTGGGGCGAGAGCCACCAGCAGCGGCTGTCCTGCGCGCCGCCGCCGGTGGTGGTGAGGAAGCCGAAGCGCGCGGCGTGATGTAGAGACTCCCGGGTTCGCGCTTGCGCGCGCCCCCGGGATGACGGGAGATGTCAGAACGCGAACTGCGTGCGCATCGCGACCGCGTCGAACTTCGAGCCGACATTGGCGGTCGAGACCGGCGAGGCCTGCCGCGACACCGTGCCATGCAGATAGTCGAGCATGAAGCGGACGTTGCCGTTGACGTACCAGTTGAGCGCTGCGGTGTAGACGGTCTGCCGCCCGCCGGCGATCCCGGTCGCTGTGCCCAGCTGATTGTTGAGGTCGACCGTCGAGAACCGTCCCGCGATTTCCCACGCGCCCCAGCCGCCGCCTTCGAGCGAGAACGGGTGCGCCGGCTTGACGCCGCTATAGGCCGCGTTGGCGGCGTTGTAGCTGCGGCCTTCGCCCGTCAGCACGTAGCCGGCCTGCGCATAGCCGCCCTGGAATTTCAGGCTGGGTGCGCCGACCAGCGGGACGCCGGTGTTGGCGGTTCGGTCGATATTGTACCAGAAGTACTCGCCCTGAACGATGAACGGACCATAGGTCGCCGCGGCTTCGACGCTGTAGACCTGCGCGCCCGAGGCATTGGCGATCGCGCCGGTCGAGATCAGCGTGGTCGGATCGAGACGCAGTTCCGGGCGATCGCTGAGCGTGACGGTTTGCGTGTTGGCGATGAGGTTGCGCGGCGGCTGGATCAGCCACTGGGCGTCGGCGCCGATATGCATCGAATAGTCCTTGCCGCTGATGGGGTTGCCGGCAACGCGCGCGACGGCGCCATATTGCTCGCTGGTGCCCGCCGGCGCCGCGCTCGAAGCCGAGTGGATCGCGCCGGTCGACGGCCCCGTGACATAGCCGCCGATCCAGAGCTGGTCGTTGTACCAGCGCGTACCGGCCGCGGAGCGGAAGTCGCCGGCGGCGATATTGGTCGCGATGATGCCGGCCGAGGCGCGCTCCATGAACATGATGTCGTTGGAGCTGGTGGCTTCATCGAGCGTGTAGGGCAGGTCCATGATGCCGGCTTCGACCGCCATCTTGCCGCCGAACGGCTTCAAGCCCGTATAGCTGATATAGGCGTTTTCGACGCCGGAGACGCCGCCGCCCGGCAGTGAGCCTGGCGCGGCGCCGCCGAAGCCGTCGGACGAGCCGCCGAAATCGTAGATGAGCGCGAAGTTCCAGTCGTTGAGAAACTTGCCGGTGACGCCGATGCGGGCGCGGCGCACGTTCTGGCCACTGTCGAGCTTCTGCGGCACGGTGGCGGCTGTGTTGGGACGATAGTCGTAGCCGCCGACATCGTAGTGCACGCGGCTGGTGATGGCGACGCAATTGGCCTGGTCGGCGGTGCAGATGGTGGGCCGGTTGTTCGGCATGGTCACGACCGCGCCGGACGCCGGTGCCGGGCCCTTGACCGGGATCGCCGCGTTTGCGTTGGCCACCACCGCTTTCGCCTCCGAGCGCGCCTCGGCCTTTGCCTCGGCCTTGGCCTTCGCCGTGGCGGCCGTGTTCGCCGCGGTCTGGCTCTGGAGTTTGTCGAGCTTCTGCTCCAGCATCTTCAGCTGCTGCTTGAGCAGCGCGATCTCCTGCTCGCTGCTGTTTGCCGATTGAGCCTGGGCCTGCGAGGCCGCCAGCACGCCGGCGAGGCCCATCGCCGTGGCCGCGATCAATGTCCTGCTCACGTTCACGCCTCCATCGTTTGACGAAACTTCCCCAAGTCGAACGCGGGAGAGCCTAGGTATGATCGATGACTGCCCCGCGACGCTGCGTCCCGTTGACCGGGTTCCCGCTGATGCAAATTCGCCGCAACCGAATCCACTCGGCTCCACAATGCGGGATGATGCATGTGATGCCAATCGAGCCTTCCAGCGAATTGCCGATTCGCACGCCGAGCTTGCATTCCGGGCACACCGGCAAGGCGGCCGAATTGCCGCCTGGCGCCCTTCTATTGGCTGCCGAAAACGCCTATATTCCATCGTCTTTTCCGAGAGGTATGAATGTTTCGATCGACCTGGACCGCCGTCGTCACGGCGGTGTGCATAGCGCTTTCGTCCAACTTCAATCCGGCCGCGGCGCAGGACCGCCGGGTGCCGTCCTCGCCGGCCGAGCTGCGGCTGTCCTACGCGCCGATCGTGCAGCGGGTGCAGCCGGCCGTGGTCAACGTCTATGCCGCCAAGGTGGTGCAGAACCGCAACCCGCTGCTCGATGATCCGATCTTCCGCCGCTTCTTCGGTGTGCCGGGCCAGCAGCCCGAGCAGATGCAGCGCTCGCTCGGTTCCGGCGTCATCGTCGATGCCTCCGGCCTCGTCGTCACCAACGTGCACGTCATCGAGGGCGCGGACCAGGTGAAGGTGTCGCTGTCGGACAAGCGCGAGTTCGAGGCTGAGATCCTGCTAAAGGATTCCCGCACCGATCTCGCAGTCCTCCGTCTGAAGGACACCAAGGAGAAATTCCCGACGCTGGACTTCACCAATTCCGACGAGCTGCTGGTCGGTGACGTCGTGCTCGCGATCGGCAATCCCTTCGGCGTCGGCCAGACCGTGACCCACGGCATCATCTCGGCGCTCGCGCGCACGCAGGTCGGCATCACCGACTACCAGTTCTTCATCCAGACCGACGCGGCGATCAATCCCGGCAATTCCGGCGGTGCGCTGGTCGACATGAGCGGCAAGCTCGCCGGGATCAACACCGCTATCTATTCGCGCTCCGGCGGCTCGCAAGGCATCGGCTTTGCAATTCCCGCCAACATGGTGCGCGTCGTCGTCGCCTCTGCCAAGAGCGGCGGCAAGGCGGTGAAGCGTCCCTGGCTCGGGGCAAAATTGCAGGCGGTGACGCCGGAGATTGCCGAGAGTCTCGGCCTGCGCTCGCCAACCGGCGCGCTGGTCGCGAGCGTGGTGTCGAACGGCCCCGCGGCGAAGGCCGGCTTGAAATCCTCCGATCTCATCACCGGGATCGATGGCCAGACCGTGGATGATCCCAACGCGTTCGACTATCGCTTCGCCACCCGTCCGCTCGGCGGCACCGCGCAGATCGACGTGCAGCGCGGCGGCAAACCGCTCAAGCTGACGATCGCGCTGGAGACGGCGCCCGATACCGGCCGCAACGAGCTGGTCGTCACCGCGCGATCGCCGTTCCAGGGCGCGAAAGTCTCGACCATCACGCCGGCGGTGGCCGACGAGCTGCATCTCGATGCCGACACCGAAGGCGTCGTGATCACCGATCTCGGCGGCGACAGCGCAGCCGCGAATGTCGGCTTCCAGAAGGGCGACATCATCCTCGCGGTCAACAACCTGAAGATCAGCAAGACTGGCGACCTCGAAAAGGCGGCCGGTGAGCGCCCGCGAATCTGGCGCATCACGCTGGTGCGCGGCGGTCAGCAGATCAACGTCACGCTGGGCGGATGAGTCCGAAGCGGCCACAAACGCCAACTCTCTTTGCCGCGGCGGGGCTCGACCACGAGGCTCCGCATCCGCTGCCGGACCGGCTGCGCCCGCGCACGCTGTCGGAAGTCGTCGGCCAGGACCACATCCTCGGCCCCGACGGCGCGCTGACGCGCATGCTGGAGACGCGCACGCTGGGATCCCTGGTGTTCTGGGGACCGCCCGGCACCGGCAAGACCACGGTGGCGCGGCTGCTGGCGGATGCGACTGACCTGCATTTCGAGCAGATCTCCGCGGTGTTCTCCGGCGTTGCCGATCTGAAGAAGGCCTTCGATGCCGCCCGCGCACGCCGCGAGATGGGCAAGGGCACGCTGCTGTTCGTCGACGAGGTGCACAGGTTCAATCGCGCCCAGCAGGACTCGTTTCTGCCGGTGATGGAAGACGGCACGGTGGTGATGGTCGGCGCTACCACTGAGAACCCGTCCTTCGAGCTCAATGCGGCGCTTTTGTCTCGCGCGCGCGTGCTGGTGTTCCGCTCGCTCGATGCCGCCGCGATCGAAAAGCTGTTCGCGCATGCCGAGGAGGTCGAGGGCCGCAAGCTGCCGCTCGATGACGAGGCGCGCGCGGTGCTGGTGCGCATGGCCGACGGCGATGGCCGCGCGTCGCTGACGCTCGCCGAAGAGGTCTGGCGCTCGGCGCGGGCGGACGAGATTTTCAACGCTGCGCAATTGCAGGACATCCTGCAGCGCCGCGCGCCGATCTACGACAAGTCGGCCGACGGCCATTACAATTTGATCTCGGCGCTGCATAAATCGGTGCGCGGCTCCGATCCCGATGCCGCGCTCTACTATCTCTGCCGCATGTTCGATGCTGGCGAGGATCCGCTGTTCCTGGCCCGCCGCGTCGTGCGCATGGCGGTGGAGGACATCGGGCTTGCCGATCCGCAGGCGCTCGTCATCGCCAACGCAGCGAAGGACGCCTTCGATTTCCTCGGCCATCCCGAAGGCGAGCTCGCGATCGCCCAGGCCGTGGTGTATCTCGCCACTGCGCCGAAATCGAACGCGGTCTACACCGCCTTCAAGGCTGCGATGCAGACCGCAAAGCACGGCGGCTCGCTGCTGCCGCCCAAGCACATCCTGAATTCGCCGACCAAGCTGATGAAGTCGGAAGGCTACGGCGCGGCCTACGAATACGACCACGACGCCCCCGACGCCTTCTCCGGCCAGGACTACTTCCCGGAAGCCCTCGGCCGCCAGACCTTCTACGACCCGCCCGAACGCGGCTTCGAGCGCGAGATCCGCAAGCGGCTGGATTACTGGGCCAAGCTGCGCAAGGAGCGGGGCGGGAAGTAGGCATTCCTGGCGAATTTACTATTTACGTAACTCGTAAATCCTGCTAACGGATGCACATGATCGTCAGCTACCGCGACAAGCGTACGGAGCGATTTGCAGCTGGCCAGCACGTCAAGGAATTCTCGGGATTTGCCCGCCAGGCAGAGACCCGCCTCGATCGATTGGACGCGGCAACGAGCTTAGCCGACTTGGCGGCATTGCCCGGTAATCGGCTGGAGACCTTGAAGGGCGATCGTGTAGGACAATTCTCGATCCGGATCAACGATCAATGGCGGATCTGCTTCGTTTGGTCAGAGGGATCGCCAGGTCCAACCGATGTAGAGATCGTCGACTATCACTGAAGGAAGCTCATGCCCCGCACGCCCATTCATCCCGGCGAACAGCTCGCCGAAGAACTGCGCGAACTCGGCATCACGGCCGCGGAGCTGTCGCGTCAGATCGACGTGCCGGTCAATCGCATCACCGGCATCATCAACGGCCAGCGCGGTATCACCGCCGACACCGCGCTGCGCCTTGGTCATTGGTTTGGCACCAGCCCGCAATTCTGGATGAACCTGCAACAGCAATATGAGCTGCGGCTGGCGGAGAAGGAGGTCGGCGCGCAGGTTGCGTCGCTGCCCCGCCGCGCCAGCGCGCAGTCGACACGCAAGCTTGGAAAGACCGCATGAGCCGCCGCATCAAGAGAATGAACCCGAAGCCTCGGGACCGTGACGAGCGGAAGGAAGCGCGCCCGTTCAAGGCAGGGAGCGCGAAGAAGGCCGGGCCGCGCCCGGGCGGCAAACCCAGTGGTAAGCCCAGCAGCAAGCCGCCGCGCTTTGCGGGCGAGCGTGCCGAGCGGCGTCCGCCCAAAGCCAGGCTGGAGAAGGCTGAATTCGAAAGGCCCGCGCCGGCAAAATCCGTCGAGCCGCTGCTGCCGACCAGGGTGCAGACCGTCAAGGTGAGCGCCGACGAGAACAACATGCGCGTCGACCGTTTCCTCGAAGCGCGTTTTCCCGGCCTGTCGTTCTCCCACATCCAGCGTGTCGTCCGAAAAGGCGAGCTGCGCGTCGACGGCAAGCGCGTCGACAGCAAGGATCGTCTGGAGGAGGGGCAGAGCGTCCGCATTCCGCCGCTGAAGCTCGATACGCCGAAGGCTGTCGACGAGTTGTCGGAGGGTGCGCAGAAGACGCTCAAGGCGCTGAAGGAGATGACGATCTACGAGGACGACGACGTTCTCGTGCTGAACAAGCCCGCCGGCCTTGCGGTGCAGGGCGGCTCGGGCATGACACGGCACATCGACCAGATGCTTGAGGTGATGCGCGATTCCAAGGGCCAGAAGCCGCGCCTCGTGCACCGCATCGACCGCGAGACGTCGGGCTGTCTGCTGATCGCCAAGACGCGCTTTGCCGCCTCGCATCTGACCGGCGCGTTCCGCTCGCGCTCGGCGCGAAAGACCTATTGGGCGCTGGTGCCGGGCCTGCCGAAGCCGAAACAGGGCCGCATCTCGACTTTCCTTGCCAAGGAGGAGACCGAGGACGACACCATCATGCGCATCGCCGAGCACGGCGACGAGGGCGCCAGCCATGCGGTGACGTATTACGCGGTGGTAGAAACCGCCGGCAACAAGCTGACCTGGGTGTCGCTCAAGCCGGTGACGGGCCGCACGCATCAGCTCCGCGCTCACATGGCCCATATCGGGCATCCCATCGTCGGCGATCCCAAATATTTCAACATCGAGAACTGGCAGCTGCCGGGCGGCCTGCAGAACCGGCTGCATCTGCTGGCGCGCCGCATCGTCATCCCGCATCCGCGCGGCGGCGTGATCGACGCCACCGCGCCGCTGCCGCCGCACATGCAGCAGTCGTGGAATCTGCTCGGGCTGGATGCCAGCCGGTTCGACCCGATCGAGAACGCGCCGGAGGAGTAGGGGCTGGCGCGCCAAACACTCGGTGTCATCGCCCGCCTTGTGCGCAGTTGCGCACTGGGGCGGGCGATCCAGTATTCAAGAGGCCAACGTTTGAGGGCCCGCTCTCACGATGTCCGCCGCGGCGTACTGGATGCCCCGGTCAAGCCGGGGCATGACAGCGGTGGCTAATTCCGAAACTGCTCCAGAAACATCCGCAAACTGTCATGCGGGCTCTCGACATCCGTGATCAACCAACCTTCCGGTCCGTTGACGACGATGAAGTTCAGCGTCACGGGCTTGCCGCGATTGTCGAAATTCGCCGCGACGTAGGTCTTGTCGTATTGCCTGCGAACGACAGCGATGGCGATCGGGCCGAGCCTCCAGCTCTGGCTTTGCACCAGGAAGTCGTAGGGCTCGGCCCGCGGCGCGGACCAGGCCTTGCGCAGGGCCGGATCGAAGAATTGCCGGGCGGTCGCCGTATCCCGCGGCAGTCCTTTGGACAGCGCCGGCGCGCCGTCGCCGTAATGGGCGTAGACGTTGCGGACCAGTGATTCCGGGGTGCGAAAGCCGGCCTCCGCCGCGGCCAGCCAAAGCCCGGCGAACAGGGCCGCAATGCCCGCAAGTTCCCTCATGCCGCTGCTCGCTTTATCGGCCACGGATCTTATCTTAAAAGCCTAGCATCCAGCGACCGGGGCCGAAACGACATGCGTGAACTGTTCGAAGAAGCGGGACAGACCCCGTCCGATCCGCAAGGCGCGATCCGGCGGGCCGCGCGCCCGCCGCAGCGCAAGCGCTTTTACAAGGAGGCCGGTGTCACTGAGGCCGAGGGCGGCTTCGCCATCACCCTCGACGGCAAGCCGATCCGCACGCCCTCCGGCCGTCAGGTGGTGATGCCCTCACGCGCACTGGCTGATGCCGTGGCCGCGGAATGGGCGGCTCAGGGCGAGAGCATCGATCCCGTGAGCATGCCGCTGACGCGGATCGCCAACAGCGTCGTGGAGGGCGTCGTCGATCGCGTCGAGCTCGTCGCCGAGGACCTCGCAAAATATCTCGAGTCCGATTTGGTGTTCTATCGCGCCGGCCATCCGGAAGGGCTTGTCGCCCGCGAGGCCGCGCATTGGGATCCCGTGGTGTTCTGGGCCGCGGAGGCGCTTGGAGCGCATTTCATCCTGTCCGAGGGCGTCATGCATGTGAAGCAGCCGGATGAGGCGCTTCAGGCCGCGCGCGCCGCGCTGCCCGCCGATGCCTGGTCGGTCGCCGCGCTCCACGTGGTGACGACCCTGACCGGCTCGGCGCTGCTGGCCTTGGCATTGGCCCATGGTGTGCGCGATGCCGGCCAAATCTGGGCCGCCGCCCATGTCGACGAGGACTGGAACATCGAGCAATGGGGCGTGGACGAGGAGGCAGCTCGCCGCCGGGCCACGCGGGCACGGGATTTCGACGCCGCCGTGGCGGTCTTGACGGCTGTGAACGAGCCCGCGGCCAAAGGTCCTTAACGAGAGGTTTACGACGCGGCGTTACGGTGGGGGCGTACTCCCCCTCCCGTGCTTCGTTGGGCCCCCATAAGATGCCGACGCCGGTCACGTCCATCCTTCCCGTCAGCGCCCCCAGCCCCGCGGCTGGTGCGACGACGCCCGACCTCGTGCTTCAGGCCGGCAGCGTCGTCGATGCCAGGGTCGTCAGCGTGATGGCCGACAATCTGGTGCGGATCGCGATCGCCAACCTCTCGATGGACGTGATGTCGGAGGTCTCGCTGACGCCGGGGCAGAATCTCCAGCTCGCGGTATCGCAGAACGACGGCACCATCCGCCTCGCAATATTGGGCGGAGCAGGCGAGGCGGCTACCGATCAGATCACGCTGACGCCGCGTGCGGCTTCGCTGGTGGACAGCCCGCCGCTGGCGCCGTCCGCGAGCGCGACGCGCAATACGCTGACGCCGTTGGAGCAGGCCGCCGTCACCACGGCCTCGGCCGAGGCGGTGACGAAGCAGGGCAGCCAGGCGCCGCTCTTCGCCAATCTGGCCTCCGTCGTCACCGGCAGCAATCTGCCGGCGGGGCTGAAGCAGGCGGTGCTCGACGTGCTGGCGCAACAGACGCCGCTCGACACCGGCCTCGAGGGTGGTGATATCGAATCCGCATTCCAGAAATCCGGCCTGTTCCTCGAAGCCTCGCTCGCGGCGGGCACGAGGCCATCCGCAGGCGCGACGCCGGATCTGAAGGCCGCGCTGCTGGTGCTGCGCCAGACGCTGGCAACGCTCGAGACCGCCGCACCGCAAGGCACTGCGATTCCAACTGCGTCCGCGGCGACACCGCAGGCCGCCGCCGCGCCGGCTCCGCTTGCAGGTGAGGCCGCGCAAACGGCGTCGCCGTCGACCGTTCCCGAAAGCGCTCAACAATTGCAGCCGCGCAACGCCAATCTCGCCGCGGCCGTGCTGGTCGACGTCGCCGGCAGCGCTCCGCAGGCCGCGATGCCGCGCATGTCCGCGGGCCTTGCCGCGAGCCTGTTGCAGGAGGTTACGCAGAACCTGCCGCGCCTGACCGGCAACGTCCCGGGCTCCAACAAGGCAGTGCCCGACGGCCATATCTTCGAGGCCGCCGCGCGCGCGACGCCGCCGCCGTTCCGGGGCGCGCTGCCGGCGTCGCAATCCATTGCCTCGCCGTCGCTCGCGCCGGACACGCCGCTCTCCGCAACGGTGCATCGCCTGCTCGACGACACCGATGCCGCAATCGCGCGGCAGACCCTGCTCCAGGTCGCATCGCTTCCCGATCGCACCGATGCCAGCGGTCACCGCGTCGATCCCACGGTACCGCAGTGGAATTTCGAGATTCCGTTTGCGACGCCGCAAGGCACCGCGATGGCGCAGTTCGAGATCTCGCGCGACGGCGGCAATGAATCCGCCGATCCCGCCAAGCAAGCCTGGCGCGCGCGCTTCACGCTCAATGTCGAGCCGGCCGGCCCGGTGCATGCGTTGATCACGCTGAACGGCGACAAGACGTTCGTGCGGATGTGGGCGGAGCGGCCGGCGACCGCGCAGCAGCTCCGCGCCGGTATCGGTGAGCTCAACCAGGCCCTGGTGAGGGCCGAGCTCACGCCCGGCGACATCCTGGTTCGCGACGGCACGCCGCCGCAACCGGCACCGGCCCGCGCCGGCCACTTCCTGGATCGCGCCACATGAGCGATCCATCCAAGCTCGCGATCGCCCTGCACTACGAGAAGGGGTCTGGCGCGCCTGTCGTCGTCGCCAAGGGCAAGGGCACGATCGGCGAAAAGATCGTCGAGATCGCCAAGGCCCACGACATCCCGATCGAGGAAAACGAGGTCTTGGCCGGCGCGCTGTCCAAGGTCGAGCTCGGCGAGGAGATCCCGCCGGACCTCTACAGGGCCGTCGCCGAGGTCCTGGTGTTCGTGCTGCGGCTGTCGGGCCGGGGGCGGTAGGTCCTACCTGTCATCGTTTCACCATGGAGCGTCTGCATGGTCGCGGCCGCTTTCATCAGTCAATGGACATCGCTCTTGCTCACCCGCCGTTCCACTCTCGGCCTTCTTGCCGCATCTGCCATCCTGCCGCAGCGCGCGCTCGCCCACGTCGCGCCGCCGCGCAACGAGATCCGTGACAGTCTCGCAAAGCGCTTCACCGACCTCGGCACATCAGGCACCTTCGTCGGCTACAAGGTCGAGGATTATCTGGTCGTCGCCAGTGACAAGGAGCGCTCGGGCGAGGGCAGGCTCCCGGCCTCGACCTTCAAGATCGCGAATTCGTTGATCGCGCTCGAGACGGGCGTGGTCACTGACCCCGACAAGGACGTGTTTGCCTGGGATGGCGTGAAGCGTCCGATCGAGGCCTGGAACAAGGATCACACGCTGCGCAGCGCGATCGCTGTCAGCGCGGTGCCGGTTTATCAGGAGATCGCGCGGCGCATCGGGCAAGAGCGCATGCAGAAATATGTCGATGAGTTCGACTACGGCAATCGCGATATCGGCGGTGGCATCGACCAGTTCTGGCTCACCGGAAATTTGCGCATCGATCCGGTCGAGCAGATCGATTTCGTCGACCGGCTGCGCCGCCGCGCGCTGCCGGTCAGCAAGCGCAGCCAGGATCTGGTCGCCGACATCCTGCCGGTGACCAAGGTGGGCGAGACCGTCATTCGCGCCAAGTCGGGCCTGCTCGGTGCGGAGCGCGGCGAGCCGTCGCTCGGCTGGATGGTCGGCTGGGCCGAGAAGGGCGAGGCGCACACGGTTTTCGCGCTCAACATGGATTGCAAGGAGCCGCGCCTCATCGGCGAGCGCATGCCGCTGACGCAGGCCTGCCTTACCGAGATCGGAGCGATCTAGCGAGCGCGCCTGCGTCTCTCTCAACGTCATTGCGAGAAGCTCGCGACAAAACTGCGAAGCAATTTTGCGCTGATGCGACGAAGCAATCCAGAGTCTTTCCGTTGAGGCAGTCTGGAGTGCTTCGCTGCGCTCGAAATGACGGGGCGGGCGGCGACGACGCTGCTCTCATGCCCCTAACCCAGCTTGAATAACGCCTGCAAGAACTCCTCCACCGCCTTGCGCGCCTCCGCGGCCGTCTTCGGATTGCCGCCGACATGCGGGTTCAGCTCGACGCAGGAATCCTTGTAGGTAAAGGGCGCATTGGTCTCCCCATTCATCAGCACGCCGCCGTCGCCCTCTTTGATACGGCAATTACGCACGGTCTGCGCATTGGCCGACACCGCAACGGTGCTGACGCCGAGCAGGCCGCTGTCGAATCCGTGCGCACTGTCAGGGTATTCGGTCAGCACCACGTCGCGGCCCGCGGCCTTGAGCCGTTCGACGAACGCCTTGCAGCTCTTGACGGGATTGTAGTCGTCGGGCGTGCCGTGGAAGATGCGGATCGGGCGCGCGGCGACCTCGCTATCGCCGACGTACGTCGTCGAGCAGTCCGGATAGAACGGGACGTATGCCGCGAACTGGATGCCCGACTTGTTCCAGAGCTTGTGGAAGCGCTCGAGGCTTGCATAGAGCGTCGCCTGTCCGCCGCGGGAAAAGCCCATCAGCACGATGCGATCAGGATCGACGCGCGGGTGCTTCGCCAGGATCTCCAGCGAACGGTAGATGTCGATGATCAGATTGAGCCGGCCGAGCAGCGCCTGGTTCGGCCCGACCACCGTCAGCCCGCGGCCGGTGAAGCCGTCGATCACGAAGGTCGAGATGCCCATGGCGTTGAAGGCGTGCACCCAGGCTTCCGTGGTGGCGCCGACGCCGCTCGAGCCGTGCATCAGCACCACGACGGGGAGCTTACCGGTCCCTTGCGCGACGCGGAATTCGCCGGCGACCGTCACCGGCTTGCCGGCGGCGGCATCGCCGCTGAGGAATTGCTGGTCGGAGAGGGTGAGGGAGGGGATCGGGTAGATCTCGGCCCTGACGGCGACTTCCTTGGGCAGGGATTGCGCGTAAGCGAGCCCGGCGGAAGCGCAGAGCGCAATGAGCGTTGCAACGACGCGGAATGCCGTCGGCATCGGATCCTCCCTTGTGATTTTGCGGAAGTAGACCAACCAGCCTGCGCGCTGTCAATTTTGTCGCAGGGTTGACCTCAGCCCTTGTCGGCTTTCTTCGCCGTCAGCGCCTGGTCGATCGCAAAGCCGCCGATCTCGCTCATCGCCTGCGAGATCACGTCGCCCTTGCGGGCAAAGCCGGCGGAGAGGAAATCGAACTGCGTCCGCGCCAACCGCAGCACCTCGACCGGCACCGAGACCGCGGTCTCGTTGAAGCTGTCGACGGAGGCGCGCAAGGCATCCAGCTCGGTCGTGAGCTTGACGATATGGCTCTCGGCATTTTGCATCAGGCCGATCAGCTTGCCGCGCTCGGCATCGAAGGCGGCTCGTTCGGCGGCGGCTGCCGCGGTGACCTCGGCAAGCTGCGCCCGCAGCACGTCGATCTGCCCGACCATGGCGTCGGAGGCGAGCTCGGCCGCCTCGCGCAGCTCGGCGTTGCGCGTGCTCTCGTTCTGCTGCTCGTGATACAGCCGCTCGGCCGACATCGCCCGCTGGCCGAGCTGCTCGATCAGGCTCGCGGCGCGCAGCAGCATCTCGCCGTTCCGCCCCGACACCATGCTGGCCATGCGCCGCAGGAAGTCGACGGTTTCGGACGATGAGTTCGGCGGCAGGGGAACGACCGTCGCGGACATGTGTGATGCCAAAGCCAGGGCAAGATGACCGCCGCCGTACCGACTGGGCTCACGCAACATTCGGCGCCTGATCGCGAGTGCGAAGCAAGCCTGAATCGGCAGGCCCGGTCAACTGGCCGGCGCCCGGTTCAGGCGTCCTTCTGCCGCCCGATCCGGCCCAGATGCGTGAAGCCGAAGCCGGCGGAATATTTCAGGCCATAGCCGAGTGCCCGATCGATGCCGATATGGGCGAGCCAGATCAAGGCGATGGACAGGGTGAGCGGCGAGCCGAGGCCAAAGCCGAGAGTCAGCAGCGACACCGGCGCCATGTAGCTGTGGGCGGCGTTGTAGACCAGCGCGCCGAATTTGGCGTCGGACAGGTATGCCAGGAAGCTCAGATCGGGGACGAAAAAGAGAAGGGCAAAGACCAGCCAGGAGCCGTCCCAGGACCAGTAGAGCATCACCATCCCGATAAACAGGGTGAGGCCCTCCAGCCGCAGCAGGATGTTGACGCCGCCCGTCGCAGCACCCGTCTCGGTCGTTCCTTCGTCCATGCGCACCTCCCGGGCAAAACTCTGAAATCTCTCGCGCTTTTAGCCCGGACAGGGCAGCCCTGCGACGCCGAAAGGCGCTTCCCGGTCCGCAAAATGCCGTGTTAGAACCCCCGGCAAGCGTGGCTTAGTTAAATACTGGCGGGAGCAAATGAAACACATCCTGGACGCCCTTGAAGATCGTCGTGCCGGCGCAAAGCTCGGCGGCGGGGAGAAGCGCATCGAGGCGCAGCACGCTCGCGGCAAGCTGACCGCGCGCGAGCGCATCGAGCTCCTGCTCGACAAGGGATCGTTCGAGGAATTCGACATGTTCGTCGAGCACCGCTCCACCGAGTTCGGCATGGAGAAGAACAAGGTGCCCGGCGACGGCGTCGTCACGGGGTGGGGCACCGTCAACGGCCGCAAGACGTTCGTCTTCGCCAAGGATTTTACGGTGTTCGGCGGCTCGCTCTCGGAAACGCACGCGCTGAAAATTACAAAACTCCAGGACATGGCCATGAAGGCGAGGGCGCCCATCATCGGCCTCTATGACGCGGGCGGCGCGCGCATCCAGGAAGGCGTCGCCGCGCTCGCCGGTTATTCCTACGTGTTCCGCCGTAACGTGCTCGCCTCGGGCGTGATCCCGCAGATCTCCGTCATCATGGGCCCCTGCGCCGGCGGCGACGTCTATTCGCCCGCCATGACCGACTTCATCTTCATGGTGAAGAACACCAGCTACATGTTTGTCACCGGCCCCGACGTGGTGAAGACGGTCACTAACGAGGTCGTCACGGCCGAAGAGCTCGGCGGCGCCTCGGTGCACGCCACGCGCTCCTCGATCGCGGACGGCGCGTTCGAGAACGACGTCGAGACGCTGCTGCAGATGCGTCGCCTGATCGACTTCCTGCCGTCCAACAACACCGACGGCGTGCCGGAATGGCCCAGCTTCGACGATATCGGCCGTGTCGACATGTCTTTGGACACGCTGATCCCCGACAATCCGAACAAGCCCTACGACATGAAGGAGCTGATCCTGAAGGTCGTTGACGAGGGCGACTTCTTCGAGATCGCCGACATGTTCGCCAAGAACATCGTCACGGGCTTTGGCCGCATCGCGGGCCGCACGGTGGGCTTCGTCGCCAACCAGCCGATGGTGCTGGCCGGCGTGCTCGACAGCGATGCCTCTCGCAAGGCCGCGCGCTTTGTTCGTTTTTGTGATGCCTTCAACATCCCGATCGTCACCTTCGTCGACGTGCCGGGCTTCCTGCCCGGCACCGCGCAGGAATATGGCGGCCTGATCAAGCACGGCGCCAAGCTGCTGTTCGCCTATTCCCAGTGCACCGTGCCGCTGGTCACCATCATCACCCGCAAGGCCTATGGCGGCGCCTTCGACGTCATGGCGTCGAAAGAGATCGGCGCCGACATGAACTACGCCTGGCCGACCGCCCAGATCGCGGTGATGGGCGCCAAGGGCGCGGTCGAGATCATCTTCCGCAGCGACATCGGCGACCCCGACAAGATCGCCGCGCGCACCAAGGAATACGAAGACCGCTTCCTGTCCCCCTTCATCGCCGCCGAGCGCGGCTACATCGACGACGTCATCATGCCGCACTCGACGAGGAAGCGGATCGCGCGGGCGCTGGCGATGCTGAAGGACAAGAAGGTGGAAACGCCGGCGAAGAAGCACGACAATTTGCCGTTGTAGTGAGAGCCACTGTATCGGAAAGCCGAGCCCAAGGTTCAGTATTCAAATGCCGAAGATATTCCTTACTCGCTTTAGGGTCATGAATTACCGATCGTGCATAGATACTGAGGTAAAATTCGATCCTAAGATCACAGCGCTCATAGGCCCCAATGGCGCGGGCAAAACAAATCTGTTGCAGGCAGTTCTGTTGTTTGGTCAGCCAGGTGTGGCAAGGCGCCCAAAGGAACTGAATTCGCTAGAATGCAAAGTTGAGGCTGATTTCCTTCGTTCCGGTCGACCAGTCAAATATAGAGGCAGGGTGACCTACAGGTCGGGTACTGACAATCGGGACGAAGCTCTCTCTTTTGATGAGAGATGGAGCTTTCCGGAACGTAGGGCGCAGGAACGCGCGAAATGGATTAACATGGAGGATTTCCAGACCGTTCCTCACCGCAAGGATGGTCGACTACATTTTTCTATTCCCGCGGGACGCAAGTCGGAGATTCTTAGAGAGTCGGATATTTCGCGAGCCCTTAAAGCAGAATCTCAGATTGGCCCAATCAAGCGATGGGTGCGAATCTCAGGTGAAGTTGCAAACTTTACTTCTGAAATGAGCTATTATAGTGCCTCGCAATTTACGAATCCTGCCATTTGCGAAACGTCCTTCGAAATTGACGAAAAGGGAAGGCTTAGTCGGCCAGCGACACATAGAAATTGGGCGCATCTGAGATTTATGTATGATTTGTACATCTTCGCAAAGGAGCGACCAGACGCTTACGATCTCTTCCTGTCTTTCGTCGACAGGCGCGGGCTTAAGTTAGTCAACGAATTTCTATGGCGCTCGACTGAATTTCTATCCGAAACCCACGAAGTTAGAAGCGGGGGAAAAGTCGAACGCAAGAAGAAGAAGCGGATATTGATAATCCCAACAGTGAAGATTGGCTCGTCCAAACTATCCTTCAATCAGTTGTCCGAGGGAACGTTCAGGACATTGGCTTTGATCTTCTACGTAGTCTCGGACACAAACTCTCTTTTGTTGATTGAAGAGCCGGAAGTCTGTGTGCACCATGGTTTGCTTCGCAGCGTCGTAAGCATTTTAAAAGAGTTCAGCCGGACCAAGCAGATCATTTTCTCAACTCATTCGGAAGCGATTGTGGATAGTCTCGACCCGGAGCAGTTGCGCCTAGTTGCGCATTCTCCTAGGAGTGGTACGAAAGTGAAGGAGGTTTCAGAAGCCTTCTCTAAGGTGCAGCTCGATGCATTGAGAAGCTACCTAGCTACGACAGGGAGTTTGGGAGAATTTTGGAGAAGTAGCGGATTCGACTAGATGAGCAAGAAAGTCGGAATAATTGCCGAAGATAAGAGCGACGTTGCCGCAATTAAGATATTGATCCATCGCTTAGGCGCAACCCCAATTGGCCAGCCGCTCGGCGCGGGCGATCTGTCGCTTGAGATATTCGATGCGGACCATGGGTCACCTTTTGATTGCTTCCGTCCGGTGCTGGCGACTGTAGGCCGGGCGTGGGATTGATTATGTGATGTGCATCACGTTCCACGGGCTTTATCCGCCGCGGCGAAATGCGCCATCTGGTCCGCGTGGGCCTTGGCGAACGCCGGGCGGCCGGTGGCGCGCGCGACATAGGCGCGGCAGGCGGGACTGTCCGCCAGGGCGTCGAAGCCATCGATGACGCGCAACACGTCCGACATCAGGATGTCGGCGACGGAGAAGGACCCCGCGAGCCACTCGCGGCGGGCGAGCACCGGCTCGAGATGCTTCAGCCGCAGCTTGAGGAAGTCGTCGACGAATTTCCAGGCCGCCGTGTCGGTCGGGTGTCCCATGAACTTCGACATTCCCCAGGGCAGGCTCGCCATCTCCACCGAATTGAGCGCCGCGAACACCCATTGCGTCGCTTCAGTGCGGCCGTGCGGGTCGGTGGGCATCAGCTTGGGGCTACGCTCGCCGAGATGCAGCAGGATCGCGCCGGTCTCGAAGATCGAGAGGTCGCCGTCGGTCAGCCACGGCACCTGGCCGAACGGCTGGTGCGCGAGATGCGCAGGCCCGCGGTCGTCGAACGGCGCGCTGGCGACGCGATAGGGCAGTGCGGCTTCTTCCAGCGCCCAGCGCACGCGGAGGTCGCGAACGAAGCCTCGCGGCGCTTCGGGAACCCAATTGAAGGTGGTCAGGGTGAGGTCGGCCATTTGCTGTCTCCGTGTCCTGGTTCGAAACAGAGGACGAGCGGAGGGCGTCCGTTCCGACACCGGCGCCAACTTTTTTGTCGCCGGCGGCTGAAGCGGATAGTCTCGCGCCCAACAACAGGAGGAAACAAGATGCCGGCAGCCTTCTTCGTCGTCCGCGCCATTGTCCCCGACGCCGGAAAGCGCGCCGCCTTCGACAGATGGTACGAGACGGAACATGTGCCCGACGCGGTGAAGGCGTTCGGCGTCAGCAAGGCGTGGCGGTTCTGGAGCCTCGATGATCCCTCGCTGCACCAGGCGATGTATCAGTTCGACGACGAGGCCAAGCTCGCGGCGATGCTGAAGGGGGACGCGCTGCAGACGCTCGTCGCCGATTTCGAGCGCGACTGGCCTGACGTGAAGCGCGCGCGCGAGACGCTGGTGCTGGCGCAGGAGTTTGCGAAGTAGGGCGCAGCGAATGTCCGCTTCGCACGAATCTGAACATACGATTCAGCTTCGGTTCATGTCATGACCGCGACACTTCCTCTGCATCACTTGCTGAGAGATCCAAGAGGAAGAAGCCATGGAGCGTCGGAACTTTCTAAAACTCGCATTGGGGGTGACGGCGGGCGCCGCCGCCTTCGCCGCGACCGCGCAGGCCGCGCCGCTGTCACCGCAGCCGGTCGTCGATCCCGCCCGCATGCCGCAAGCCAATCCCGACGCTCATCCGGCCGTCACCACCAGCGAGGAAGCCGCGCAGCTGACGCCGGAGCAGGTGCACTGGCACGGCCACCACCGCCACTGGGGCTGGCATCGCCGTCATTGGCGCCGGCATCACCGTCGCTGGCACCGCCGCCATCACTGGTGAGCCGGCCGCAGCGCGCGAACTCGACGGGGATCGCAGCCAGCGGTCCCCGTTTCGATTCGGAAGCGGCTTCGATTTCGCAGCCGAACCGTCGGCGGCCCTGAAACGAAAATGGCCGCGCAGGCTTTCGCCGCGCGGCCATTTTGCCATCAGGAGAGATCAGAACGGACGGCAGCGGCCGGCGTACCAGCGGAAGCCATAGGGGCAGACGCGCGCGCGGGGCACGACGACGACCGGCGGGGCTACATACACAGGAGCCGGGCGCACCACGACCGCGCCGCCCATCGGACGGCAATGCCCATAGGGACCGCGATAGAACCCGCGGCCGCAGCCGTCAGCGGCGCTGGCCGCTTCGGTGAAACCGACGACAGCGCTGGCGAGCATGGCGGCAGCGAACAGGTATTTCATTTGATCTTCCTTCTCGTCCTGGGGAGCAAGTCTTTGGGAGTGGTGCTTGCGGCGCACAATGAATCAAAAGACACGATTCGACATGTCAAATCTTGCAACACATCGAGCCGGCGCGATCCAAACCTGCCAATCATGACCTGAATGCGGCATGAACGTTCGCCGCATACGGCCTGGGGCGACAGAAGCCGGCGCGGGCGGACGGGAAGCCGGCACGAGCTTCCGGCCCTTCAGGAAGCCGATAGGACCGGCGTCCGCGAGCGGTCGAAGCGCGGTCAGTCCTTGCCCTTGCCGAACAGCGCGGCAAACTGCTTTTCGCCGGCGCGGGTGAAGTTCACGACGCGGCTGCCGGGGGTTGCGTCGCGCGCCGCCCATTTCAGCTCGGCGAAGCGCTGCATCATGGCGGCCCCCAGCGTGCCGGCGAGGTGATGCCGCCGCTCGCTCCAGTCGAGGCAGGCCTTGCACACCGGCCGGCGCGGGTGGGTCAGCATGTCGGGCGAGATCTGCAGGTGCCTGGCGAGAAAGCGCTCTCCCTCGGCGGTCAGCTCGATGTCCTGCTTCTTCTGCCGGATCAGATTCCGCTCCCGCAGGGAATCGAGCATCTGCACGCCGAGATCGCCGGCGAGATGGTCGTAGCAGATCCGCGCGCGCCGCAGCGCCGGATCCTTCGGCCCGGTGCGCACCCGCATGTGGCCGGTCCGCGCGGCAAGGCCCGCAAGTCCCTCAAGCACGCCGGCAACGTCGTCGTCGGTGAGGCGATAGTAGCGGTGGCGGCCCTGCTTCTCCGGCTCGACCAGCCCGCCAGCCTCGAGCTTGGCCAGATGCGAGCTCGCGGTCTGCGGCGTGATGCCGGCCTCCTGCGCCAGCTCGCTCGCCGTCAGCGCGCGTCCGTTCATCAGCGCGGTGAGCATGTTGGCGCGGGCGGGGTCGCCGACCAGCGAGGCGACCAGGGCGATGTCGGGTCCGGATTTCATGCTTCGATGGTAGCCGAAGCATTATCGCAGGGCAAGCCGCTATTCCTTTGACACGTCGTCCTCGTGAGACGCGCAGCAGGAGCCGTCATGTCCGTCACCGTCTTCATCCGATACCAGATCGATCCCTTCAAGCGCGCGCAGTTCGAGGAATATGCCAAGCGCTGGCTCACAATCATTCCGCGCTGCGGTGGCCGGTTGATCGGCTATTTCATGCCGCATGAGGGCACCAACAACATCGCCTTCGGCCTGATCTCCTTCGAAAGTCTCGCGGACTATGAATCGTACCGCAAGACATTGCGCGCGGATTTCGACGGTGTGGCCAACTTCAACTTTGCCGAGGCGGAGAAATTCATCCTTGCGGAAGAGCGCACGTTCCTGCGCCAAGTGGTCCTGTAGGTGGTAAGATAGCTCACCACTGAAGAGGAGATGCCTATGATCGCCGTGATCTTCGAGGTCTGGCCCAAGACCGAACACCGCCAGGCTTATTTCGACCTCGCCGCCGATCTGAAGCCGATGCTGCAAACCATCGACGGCTTCATCTCGGTGGAGCGTTTCGAGAGTCTGACCGAGAAGGGCAAGATCCTGTCGCTGTCGTTCTGGCGGGACGAGGCGGCGGTTGCTGCCTGGCGCAACACGATGGAGCACCGCCGCACCCAGGCCAAGGGCCGCGGACAGATCTTCGCCGACTATCATCTGCGTATCGCCAGCGTGGTCAGGGACTACGGCATGAAAGATCGCGAACAGGCGCCGAAGGACAGCCGCGCCGTGCACGATGCGCACTAGCGATCGCACATAGGCGCGCCTATCTCTGCGCGGCCATCAAGGGAGAGAAACATGCACGTGACAACTGCTGACAAGCGCGCCGCGTTCAAGAAGATGCACGAGAGCGGGTGCTTCATCCTGCCCAATCCGGTCGACGTCGGCAGCGCCAAGGCGTTGCAGCATCTCGGTTTCAAGGCGCTCGCCTCGTCGAGCGCGGGCTTTGCCTGGACCATCGGCAAGGCCGACAATCACGTCACCGTCGAGGACGTCTGTCAGCATCTGGCAGCATTGAGCTCGGCGGTCGACATTCCCGTCAACGCGGATTTCGAGGGCGGCTTCGCGGTCGAGCCGGACAGGGTCGCGGACAATGTCGAGCGCTGCGTGCGCACCGGCGTTGCCGGCCTCTCGATCGAGGATTCCACCGGTGACAAGGACAAGCCGATCTACGAGCGCGCGCTCGCGGTCGAGCGCATCAAGGCCTCGCGCAAGGCGATCGGCGACAGCGGCACGCTGCTGGTCGGCCGCTGTGAAGCCTATCTATGGGGCGTGAGCGATCTCAAGCTCGTCATCGACCGGCTCACCGCCTATGCCGACGCCGGGGCGGATTGCCTTTATGCGCCGGGCCTGAAGACCCGCGAGGACATCGCTGCCGTGGTGAAGGCTGTCGCACCAAAGCCGTTCAACCTGCTGATCGGCGCGTCCGGCCTGTCGCTGAAAGAGGCCGAAGATCTCGGCGTCCGCCGGATCAGCGTCGGCGGCTCGCTCGCCCGCGCCGCCTGGGGCGGCTTCATGCGCGCGGCAAAGGAGATGGCGGAGAAGGGTACATTCACCGAGCTCGGCGGCGGCTATCCCGGCGGTGAGCTCAACAAGATGTTCAGCTAGCAAACGAAGAGCGGCGAGACATTGTCCCGCCGCTCTCACGTCTCATTGCGAATTCTTACTTCGTGCCGTCAGACGGCGTCTGCGTATCCGGCGCCGGCTTTGCGGCAGGCGTATCCGGAGCCGGGGCGGCCGGCTTGCTCGGCGCAGCACCCGTGGTCACGCCGGGCTCGGTGTTGTTACGCGGCGTCACGTCACGCATGCCGGGAGGTGCCGCGGGATTGGTCGCCGGCGCCTGCTGGGCGGTTTGCGTTGCCGGCGGATTGCTGGCCTGGTTGGTCGTGCTGGTATTGTTCAGGCCGTAGAACACGGCACCCAGCACCAGTGCGATCGCAACGGCGAACAACGCAACCTTGCCGCTGGAGGCGGGGCCTTCACCAAGCTCGGGATCGGCCTGAAGGTCGGCATCCCGGCGCGCCGTGCGAAGATACTCATCGTCGGCGAGGTTCGGGCGATACGGATCGTTGGGAAAACGGTCGTCAGCCATCGATTAGGTCTCCTCGGTTAAGACGCCGGGACAACCCTCAGGTGCGAGATTCTGTTCCGCGCCTCCTATCCTTTCGTCGCATGTTGCTCTCATGGCGGGAATCGGGAACCTGTTGATTCCCGGGAACCCCGCGCGAGTTCCATGGCTGCGATGAGGAACAAGCCCGAGAACGAGCCCAAGGGAATGAGCAATGTGGAGCCTGCCGCCGACCGATAGCGTGCTGCATTTCCTGTCCCTGGTCGCGATTGCCGCGCAGGGCATGACGGCCGCGCTCGCCGCCGGGCGCCGCAGCATGGACTGGTTAGGAGTGTGCTTCCTCGGATGCATCACCGCGCTCGGCGGCGGCACGCTACGCGATCTCTTCCTCGGACATTATCCGCTGGCCTGGGTGCAAAACCCGACCTATCTCGCGCTGGCCGGCGGCGCCGCTTTCCTCACCATCCTGTTCGCGCGCCTCGTGCACCGACTGAAGGTCGCGTTCATCGTGCTCGACGCCATCGGCCTCGTCGTCTTCACCATGACCGGCTGCGATATTGCCTGGCAGATGGATGCCTCGCTGTCGATCGTGATCGTCTCCGGCATGGTGACGGGCTGCGCCGGCGGCGTGCTCCGCGACGTGCTCTGCAACGACGTGCCGTTGCTGTTTCGCTCCGAGCTCTACGCCAGCGTGTCGGTGGTGACGGGCCTGTTCTATGCCACCGCGTTCGGCCTCAATCTCAATGCCGAGCTCTGGACCCTCCTGACCTTCGCCCTCGGCATCAGCCTCCGCCTGCTGGCGGTGCGCTACAAATGGGAGATGCCGAAGTTCGTGTTCACGGGGGAGGGGGAGAGGTAGCGGTGATTTTGCCCCGCCCTCGCGATGAGGGGGATGGAATTACTCTTGTTTCCGTGCCTTCGCCACCTGCGCCGGCGTCACCAGCGGGCCGGCATTGCCCCAAGAATTGCGGATGTAGTTCGTCACCGCCGCGATCTCCTCATTGGACAATTGCTTGGCATAGCCCGGCATCTCGCCGGTGTTGGGCGCGCGCGGCGTGGTGACGGTGTGTGCGCCGTCGAGAATGATGCGCAAGGTCGAGGACGGATTGATCGATTGCAGCAGCGCGTTGCCCGGCAGCGGCGGATAGATCCGCGGCGCGCCCGAGCCGTCGGCTTCATGGCAGGCGATGCAGAGCTTTGCGTAGACCGCTTGCCCGGCCTTCATCTCGGCATCGTCAGGCGGCGCCACGATGGTCTCGCGCCGCGCCGGCGGCAGGCTCTTCAAGTAGACCGCGATCGCGCGCACGTCGGCCTCGCTCATCTTCGAGGTCGAGCTGACGACGACTTCCGCCATCGGCCCGCCGGCATGGCTCCTGGCGTTGCGTCCGCTCTGCAGATACTCGGCGATGTCCTCCGCGCTCCACGACTGCAACCCTGCGCGCGCGGCGCCGTCGAGCCGCGGCGCGTACCATCCGCCGACCTCATTGCCCGATAGAGCCTGCGCGCTCTTGTCCGAACCGAAATAATTCTTCGGCGTGTGGCAGGCGCCGCAATGGCCGAGCCCGGTGACGAGATAGCCGCCCCTGTTCCAGGCCGCGCTCTTGCTCTGGTCCGGCTCGAACAGGCCGGGCTTGAAATACATCGCGTTCCAGATCCGCATCAGGCCGCGATAGCCGAACGGCCAGTGCAGCTCCGGCGGCTTGTTGCGGCTGACGACCGGCGCGAGCGTGCCGAGATAGGCGCGGATCGCCAGCGTGTCGTCCTTGGTCATCTTCGTGAAGTAGGGATAGGGGAAGGCCGGATAGTAGTTCGAGCCGTCAGGCGCGATGCCGGTGCGCACTGCGCTCACGAAGTCGGCGTCTGTCCAGGCGCCGATCCCGGTGTCGCGGTCCGGGGTCAGGTTCGGTGCGTAGATCGCACCGAAGGGCGTGTCGACGCGTTTGCCGCCCGCGAACGGTCTTGCAGGATCGGCCGTGTGGCAGCCCGCGCAGTCGCCGGCGTCGACCAGCGTCTTGCCGTAGGCGATCAGCTCCGGCGACGGTTCGGCGGCGCGGCTGGCAACCGCACTGCACAACGCCAAGCCCGCAAGAGCCAAGCCAGTCAGAATCGTCCGCATCCCAAGCCTCTCCTGCGACCAATCGACCTCACCGACGCAAGCGCGCCATCAATTCATTTCGCGATGGCGGGGGTATGGTGACACAAACTGAAAATCCCACGCGTGTTTCAGGCCACGAAATTGCGATTTTTACCCAGGCCTCCCTTTGCTCCAGATTTGTGGTGCGGATCGTGAAATATCCGACATAGAGTGGCGGAATTGGTCGGCGCGCCCTAGCTAAAAATAACGGGAAGGCAACGGCTTAAGTCGGCAAGACCTGAACAGGGCGTGGAAAGAGGACAGCATGGGCATCAACCAGGGTCCGATCAGTCTCGATCAAAAATACACCCAGGAAACCGGGCACGTCTTTACCACGGGCATCCAGGCCCTGGTCCGCCTGCCCATGGCCCAGATCCGGCGCGACCGAGCCGCGGGGCTGAACACCGCAGGCTTCATCTCCGGCTATCGCGGCTCGCCGCTCGGCGGCTACGACCAGCAGCTGTTCGCCGCGCGAAAACATCTCGAGCAGTACAACATCAAGTTCCAGCCCGGCGTGAACGAGGACCTCGCGGCGACAGCCGTCTGGGGCTCGCAGCAGCTCAACCTCTCGCCCGGCGCCAAATACGACGGCGTGGTCGGCATCTGGTACGGCAAGGGCCCCGGCGTCGACCGCTGCGGCGACGTGTTCCGCCATGGCAATGCCGCGGGCTCCGCCAAGAACGGCGGCGTGCTGTGCCTGGCCGGCGACGACCACGGCGCAAAGTCCTCCACCGTGCCGCACCAGTCCGACCATGCCTTCATGTCGGCCTTGATGCCGTATCTCTACCCCTCGAGCATCCACGAGATGATCGAGATGGGCCTGCTCGGCATCGCGATGTCGCGCTATTCGGGCTGCTGGGTCGGCATGAAGGTGATCACGGAGACGGTGGAGACCACCGCCGAGATCGACCTCACCGACGAGATGAAGCCCTTCATCATCCCCGCCGATTTCGAGATGCCGCAAGGCGGCCTCAATCTGCGCTGGCCCGACGACCGCTTCGAGCAGGACCGCCGCCTGCAGGACTATAAGGGCTTTGCCGCCATCGCCTTTGCCCGCGCCAACAAGGTCAACCGCGTCACCATGGATTCGCCGAATGCTCGCTTCGGCATCATGGCCTCGGGCAAGAGCTATGAGGACGTCCGGCAGGCGCTGCGCGAGCTCGGGATCACCGAGCAGGTCGCCGCTAGAATCGGCCTTCGCCTCTACAAGATCGGCATGCCCTGGCCGCTGGAGCCGGAAGGCGTGCATGAATTCGCGGTCGGCCTGGAAGAGATCTTCATCGTCGAGGAGCGCCGCGAGATCGTCGAGAACCAGGTCAAGCAGGTTCTGTTCAACTGGCGCGACGACGTGCGGCCGCGCATCGTCGGCAAGATGGACGAGCACGACAAGCGCTTCCTCACTTTCGCTGCCGAGCTCAGTGTCGCCTCGCTCGCGACCTCGCTTACCGAGCGACTTCTCAAGCTCGATCTCAATCCCGAGATCGCCGAGATGCTTCGCGCCAAGGCCGACTGGTTCAACGGCCGTCAGGCCTCGCAGATGCAGGCCGTCGCCCCTGTCTCCCGCACCCCGTATTTCTGCTCCGGCTGCCCCCACAACACATCTACAAAAGTCCCCGAAGGCAGCCGCGCGCTCGCCGGCATCGGCTGCCACTTCATGGCGCTGTGGATGGACCGCTCGACCGAGACTTTCACCCATATGGGCGGCGAGGGCGTGCCGTGGGTCGGCATCGCGCCGTTCACCAACGAGAACCACATTTTTGCGAACCTTGGCGACGGCACCTATTTCCATTCCGGGCTACTGGCGATCCGGCAGGCCGTCGCCTCCAAGACCAACATCACCTACAAGATCCTCTACAACGACGCGGTGGCCATGACCGGCGGCCAGCGTCATGACGGCGATCTCTCGCCGCAGCAGATCACCTTCCAGCTTCATGCCGAAGGCATTCGCGAAATCTATCTGGTCTCGGAGGCGCCCGACGCCTATCCGGCAGACACCATCGCGCCAGGCGTGAAGCTGTATCATCGCGACGAACTGCAGAACGTCATGAAGATGTGCCGCGAATACAAGGGCACCTCGGCGATCGTGTTCGTGCAGACCTGCGCGGCCGAAAAGCGCCGCCGCCGCAAGCGCGGCCTGATGGAGGATCCTGCGCGCCGCGTCATGATCAACCCCGCCGTCTGCGAAGGTTGCGGCGACTGCTCGGTGCAGTCGAATTGCATCTCGGTCGAACCGCTGGAGACCGAGTTCGGCCGCAAGCGCGCCATCAACCAGTCGTCCTGCAACAAGGACTATTCCTGCGTGAAGGGTTTTTGCCCGTCCTTCGTCACTGTCGACGGCGGCAAGCCGCGTCACCGCGCGCCGGCCGAGCTCAGCGACATCGGCGCACTGCCGGAGCCGGCCTCGCGCCCGACGCTCGACAAGCCCTATAACATCGCGGTCGGCGGTGTCGGCGGCACCGGCGTGCTCACCATCGGTGCGCTGCTCGGCATGGCCGCCCATATCGAGGGCAAGGCCTCGATGATCCTGGACATGTCGGGCCTGGCGCAAAAGGGCGGCGCGGTGCTCAGCCACGTCCGCCTGTCGGATCATCCGGCCGAAGTGACTTGCTCGCGCATCGTCACCGGCACGGCCGATCTGGTGCTCGCGGCCGATGAGGTGGTCGCCGTCGCCAAGGACACGATCTCGCTGTGCGACTCCAGCCGTACCCGCGGTATCATCAACAGCCACGTCATTCCTACCGCCGACTTCGTCCTCAACCGCGACTTCAACTTCCAGACCCGCAAGCTGAATGGATTGCTGGAGACGGCGCTGCACAAGGACTCCGTCTTCTTCGATTTCACCAAGCCGGCCGAGCAGCTGCTCGGCGATGCGATCGCCACCAACATGATGATGATGGGCTATGCCTATCAGAAGGGACTGTTCCCGCTGTCGGCTGAAGCGATCGAGCAGGCGATCGAGGTCAACGGCGTCTCGATCAAGATGAACAAGGAAGCCTTCCGCCTCGGCCGTCTCGCGGTGGCGGATCCCAAGCGGCTTGCCGACATGCTGAAGGGAACGGACGACGTCGTTGCGCCCAAGACGCTGGATGCGATGACGCTGGACGAGGTCATCGAGCATCGCGCCAAGCACCTGACCGCTTATCAGAATGGCCGCTTGGCGAAACGCTACCGCAAGCTGGTCGAGCAGGTTCGCGATGCCGCGGTGAAGGGCGGCTATGGCGAAGCGCTGACGCGCGCGGTCGCGGTGAATTACGCCAAGCTGCTCGCCTACAAGGACGAGTATGAAGTCGCGCGCCTGTTCTCCGATGGCGCCTTCGAGCAGCAGCTGCGCGACCAGTTCGAAGGCGACTTCAAGTTCAACTTCAATCTTGCCCCGCCCATCCTCGGCGGTGGCCTCGATGCACTCGGCCGCCCGAAGAAGCGCGCCTTCGGCCCGTGGATGCTGAGCGTCTTCCGCGTGCTCGCGAAGTTCAAATTCCTGCGCGGCACGGCGCTCGACATCTTCGGCCGCAGCGCCGACCGCAAGCTCGAGCGCGATCTGATCGCCGGCTACGAGAAGGACGTTGCCACCGTGCTCGGCCTGCTGTCGCCGGTCACGATCGACACCGCCGTCGAGTTGCTCTCACTGCCCGACCGCATCCGCGGCTACGGCCCGGTGAAGGAGAAGGCAGTGGCTGATGCAAAGGTGCGTTACGCGCAACTCGCGGCGGATCTCGCCAATCCGCCGCCAGCACCGAGGCAGATCGCGGCCGAATGAGCGGTCGTAGGGCGGAATAGCGAAGCGTAATCCGCCACCCTGCGCAACGATCGACGTGGCGGATTACGCCTTCGGCTAATCCGCCCTACGAGCTGCGTCGCCATAATGAGCTAGCAGACTCGTTTTCCGACCAAAGAATTCTCAAGTGAAATCAATCCCCATTCTACTGTGCATGGGGTGTTTTTCAAAAATGGGAAAGCCGCAGCCGCTGTGAGCTCGGTCCTGATCGTCCCAGTTGCGCCAACCCGCTGCCCTCTCGCAGGGCGGAATATTTCCGCGCTTGCCAATCCGCCCACCGCGGTTCAGAAAAACGGAGCAATAAGAAACGCGAGCGGAGACCTCTGTTTTGACCATCAAGGGCAAGGCCTACATTGCCGGGATTTTTGAACACCCGACCCGGCACGCGCCGGACAAATCCACCGCCCAGCTCCATGCCGAGGTCGCCAAAGGCGCGATCGAGGATGCCGGGATCAGCAAGGACGACGTCGACGGCTATTTCTGTGCGGGCGACGCGCCCGGCGGCGCCTGGCCGATGGTCGATTATCTCGGCCTCAACACCAAGAAGCTCCGCCACGTCGATTCCACCGAGACCGGCGGCTGTTCCTACATCATCCATCTCGGCCACGCCGCCGAGGCGATCGCCGCGGGCAAGTGCTCGATCGCGCTGATCACGCTCGCCGGCAAGCCGCGGACCGGCGCGATGCCGCCGCGCGCAGCCGGTGCCGAGGTCGATTTCGAATCCGCTTACGGCGCGACCACGCACAATGCCTATGGCATGTGTGCCATGCGCCATATGCACGACTACGGCACCACCAGCGAGCAGCTCGCCTGGATCAAGGTCGCGGCCTCCCATCACGCGCAGTACAATCCGCATGCGATGCTCAAGGACGTCGTCACTGTCGAGGACGTGTTGAACTCGCCGATGATCTCCGATCCCTTGCACCGCATGGATTGCTGCGTCGTCTCCGATGGCGGCGGCGCGCTGATCGTGACCACACCGGAAATTGCCAAGAGCCTGAAGAAGCCGCTCGTGCGCCTGATCGGCCATGGCGAAGCCATGAAGGGCCCGCGCGGCGGCAAGGATCTCGATCTGACTTACTCCGCCGGAATCTGGTCCGGCCCGCGCGCGTTCGAGGAAGCCGGCATCACGCCGAAGGACATCAAATACGCTTCGATCTATGACAGCTTCACCATCACGGTGCTGATGCAGCTCGAGGACCTCGGCTTCTGCAAGAAGGGCGAGGGCGGAAAGTTCGTCGCCGACGGCAATTTGATCTCGGGCGTCGGCAAGCTGCCGTTCAACACCGACGGCGGCGGCCTCTGCAGCAACCATCCCGTCAACCGCGGCGGCATGACCAAGATCCTCGAGGCCGTCAGGCAGTTGCGCGGCGAGGCGCATCCCAAGGTGCAGGTCAAAAATTGCGATCTCGCCATCGCCCACGGCACCGGCGGTCTCTTGGGCGTTCGCCACGCCGCCTCGACGGCCATTCTGGAGCGCGTGTGATGAGCGAGACGAAGAAATATCCGGCCCCGGTGACCAACCCCGAGACCGCTGCGTTCTGGGACGCGGCGAAAGAGGGCAAGTTCATGATCAAGCGCTGCACCGCCTGCGGCGAAGCGCATTACTTCCCGCGCTCCATCTGTCCGTTCTGCTATTCCGACAAGACGGTGTGGGAAGAGGCGTCGGGCGAGGGCACGATCTATACCTACAGCCTGATGCGGAAGTCGCCGACCGGTCCCTACGCCATCGGTTACGTCACGCTGAAGGAGGGGCCGTCGGTGCAGACCAATTTCGTCGACTGCGATCTCACGACATTGAAGATCGGCCAGAAGGTGAAAGTGGTGTTCAAGCCGACCGACGGCGCGCCGCTGCCGTTCTTCACGGTGGCCTGACGGCTTTCTTCCTTCCCCCCTTGTGGGGGAAGGTGGCGCGAAGCGCCGGATGAGGGGTATCGCTCAGCGGAAAGACTTTCTCTGCGGAGCCAACCCCTCACCCAAACGAGTATGTGGCCGGCACCGCGTAGCCCTCTCCCACAAGGGGAGAGGGCGCATCAACAGGCGCCGCCGCCCGCGGAAAGAACCGGGAGGAAACCAGAAAAATGTCCGCCAGATACGAAGAGCTCAAAGCCCTCAAGAACCTCGGCCAGAAATATGCCTATAGCGATCGCGAAGTGATGCTCTACGCCTACGGCATCGGCCTCGGCGCCGATCCCATGGACGAGAACGAGCTCGCCTTCGTCAACGAAGGCACGCTGACGCCGCGGCCGCTGAAGGTGGTGCCGACTTTTGCCTCCGTCGCGGCGTGGGGCTCAGGGCCCGGCGAGATGAACCTCAACCGCGTGATGGTCGTGGACGGCGAGCGCGACATCACCTTCCATCAGCCGCTACCGGTCGCCGCCAACATCACCGCCGATTCCTCGGTGCTCGAGGTCTACGACAAGGGCAAGGACAAGGGCGTCGTGATCGTGCACCAGACCGTGCTGAAGAACGAGAAGGGCGAGAAGCTGGCAACGCTCGTCGCCTCCCGTTTTGCGCGCGGCGACGGCGGCTTCGGCGGACCGAACCTGACCCAGCCCGATCCGCACAAGATCCCGTCGCGCGCGCCGGACAAGACCATCGACATCACGACGCGCCCCGACCAGGCGCTGGTCTATCGGCTCTGCGGCGACCGCAACCCGCTGCACAGCGATCCCGAGTTCGCCAAGAAGGCCGGCTTCCCGCGCCCGATCCTGCACGGCATGTGCACCTACGGCATCACCTGCCGCGGCGTGCTGCAGACCTATGCCGACTACGACCCCAGCGCCTTCCGCCAGCACGTCGCGCGGTTCTCGTCTCCGGTCTATCCCGGCGAGACCGTGACCATGGACCTCTGGAAGGACGGCAACACGATCTCATTCGAAGCCAAGGTGAAGGCGAGGGGCGTCACGGTGATCAAGAACGGCAGGACGGTGCTGGGTTAAATCGGTCTCGTGCCCCGGACGCAGCGCAGCACGCAGTGATGCGCTGCTGAGCCGGGGCCCAGAAAGCCCAGGCGAACACAGAACTGGGTCCCGGCTACGCGACGCAGCGTTGCACGCTGCATCGCGTCCGGGACACAAGAAAAGCAAAACAGGGAGAAGCCACCATGGGACTACTCGACGGCAAGGTTGCGCTGATCACCGGCGCCGGCGGCGGGCTCGGCGAGGCCTACGCGAAGCTGTTCGCGCGGGAAGGGGCCTCGGTTGTCGTCAACGATCTCGGCGGTCCCCGCGACGGTTCCGGCGCCGACACCTCCATGGCTCAGCAGGTGGTGGACGCGATCAAGGCCGAGGGCGGCAAGGCGGTCGCCAACGGCGCCGACGTCTCCACCATGGAGGGCGGCCAGTCGGTGTTCGACGACGCGATCAGGCACTTCGGCCGCGCCGACATCCTGGTCAACAATGCCGGCATCCTCCGCGACCAGACCTTTCACAAGGCCTCCGAATCCGACTGGGACAAGGTCATCAAGGTGCATCTCAAGGGCACCTTTTGTTGCACCATGCCGGTGTTTCGCTGGATGCGGGAAAACGGCGGCGGCGTCATCGTCAACACCTCCTCGACATCAGGCCTGATCGGCAACTTCGGCCAGACCAACTATGGAGCTGCCAAGGGCGGCATCTGGGGCCTGTCCAACGTGCTGGCGATCGAGGGCCGCAAATACAACATCCGGATCTGGACGCTGGCCCCGGGCGCGCTGACCCGCATGACCGCAGACCTGCCCCGCTACAAAGAGAACCCCGGCGCGGCGCTGGGGCCGGACGGCATCGCGCCGGCCGTGCTATACATGGTCAGCGACTTGTCGGGCGACCAGACCGGCAAGGTGTTGGGCGTGTCCGGGCCCCGCGGCGTGCGCGAGATGCGGATGATGGAAATGGAAGGCTGGAAACCGCCGCACACGGGCTGGAACGCCCGGGACATCGCCGATCATGCCAAGGAGATTTTCTTCTCCGAGGAGCAGATCAAGATGGGCGCGCGGAGGTTTTAGCCACACGATAGAGAGAACAAGGAAGACGATGAAACTCACCGCCGACGCCAAGGGCACCTTCGCAATCGCGCCGACGCCGTTCCACGACGACGGCCGGATCGACGAGCGCTCGATCGACCGCCTGACCGATTTCTACGAGGAGGTCGGCTGCGACGGGGTCACGGTGCTGGGCATTCTCGGCGAGGCGCCCAAGCTCGACGCCGCAGAGGCGGAGCAGGTCGCGGTGCGCTTCATCAAGCGCGCCAAGAAGATGCAGGTGATCGTCGGCGTCTCCGCGCCAGGCTTTGCCACCATGCGCTCGCTGGCCAAGGCCTCGATGGATGCGGGCGCGGCCGGCGTGATGATCGCGCCGCCACCGTCCTTGCGCACCGACGACCAGATCGTCACCTATTTCAAGCAGGCGGCGGAAGCCATCGGGCCAGACGTGCCCTGGGTTCTGCAGGACTATCCGTTGACGCTCTCGGTGGTGTTCACGCCGTCCGTGATCCGCAAGATCGTCATGGACAATCCGAATTGCGTGATGCTCAAGCACGAGGACTGGCCGGGCCTGGAGAAGATCACGACGTTGCGCGGCTTCCAGAAGGACGGCTCGCTGCGTCCGCTCTCGATCCTCTGCGGCAATGGCGGCACGTTCCTCGATTTCGAGATGGAGCGCGGCGCCGACGGCGCCATGACCGGCTATGCTTTCCCGGAGCTTCTGATCGATGTCGTCAACCTTTCCAAGGCCGGCAAGCGCGATGCCGCGCATGATCTGTTCGACGCGCATCTGCCGCTGATCCGCTACGAGCAGCAGCCCGGCGTCGGCCTGACCATCCGCAAATACGTGCTGCAGAAGCGCGGCATCATCGCCTCCAGCGCGCAGCGCAAGCCCGGCGCGACCATCACGGCGACGGCGAAGGCGGAGGTCGAGTATCTGCTGTCGCGTGTTGCCCGGGTCGACAAGCGCGCCAATCTCGGCCCGCAATCCAGCGCCGCGGGTTAGTCGCATGGCCGAGACATCAGCATCACGCCCGGCCTCGACGATTCTCCTGCTTCGCGACGGCGCACAGGCCGAAATCGAAGTCTTCATGATGGTCCGCCATCATCAGATCGAGTTCAACTCGGGCGCGCTGGTGTTTCCCGGCGGCAGCGTCGATGCCGGCGACAACGAGATCGTCGCGCGCTCCGACCTCTACTTGGGTGGCGACGGCCTCAGCGAATCCGACCGCGGCTTTCGCATCGCCGCGATTCGCGAGACGTTTGAGGAAAGCGGCATCCTGCTGGCGCGGTCGAAGGCGACGGGCGCCCCGGTCGATGCCAGACGCGCCGGCGAGATCGCAGACGCGCACCGCGTCGCGCTCAACGAGCACAAGATCAGCTTCCTGAACATTCTCGCCGACAACGGCCTGCAGCTCGCGCTCGACACGCTGGTGCCTTACGCGCACTGGATCACGCCGGAGGGCATGCCAAAACGCTTCGACACCTGGTTCTTCCTGGCGGCCGCACCGCCCGACCAGCTCGGCGCCCATGACGGTCGTGAATCCACCGACTCGATCTGGGTCTCGCCGCGCGAGGCGGTGGAGGGCGGTGAGAGCGGGCGCTTCAAGCTGCCGTTCCCGACCACGCGCAATCTGATCCGGCTCGCCAAGCAGGGCAGCGTGAACGCCGCGATGGAGCACGCCCGCGGCATGTCGATCGTGACGGTGATGCCGGTCATGACCAAGACCGAGACCGGCCGCCAGCTCCGCATCCCCCGCGAAGCCGGCTATGACGGCGAGGTGTTCGAGGTCGGAGCGGTCGGCTAATACACTTCGACACGCAACGAAGTATTTCCGCCTGCGGATGCGCTAGGTTCCGTCCAGATTGGAATGGACGGGACGCACAATGAACAACCGGCAGGACACCAACATCGCCGGCGAACTGGCGCTCCTGGTGGTGCTCGCTGCGCTCTGGGGCGGCTCCTACACCTTCATCAAGCTGGGCGTTGCCACCATCCCGCCGATCACGCTGATCGCGGCGCGCACCACGATCGCGGGCCTGTTGCTGCTGGCCGTCATGTGGGCGCGCGGCATCAGCATGCCCACGGATGCCGCGACCTGGCGGCGCTTCGCGTTCCAGGCCGTGCTCAACAGCGTCATCCCCTGGACGCTGATCGCCTGGGGCGAGCGCCATGTCGATGCCGCACTCGCCACCATCCTCAACTCCGCCGCACCGATCTTCACCTTCCTGCTGACGGCGGTCGTGACCCGCCACGAGGCAACGACCCCGCGAAAGCTGCTCGGCGTCGTGGCAGGGATGGCCGGCATCCTGCTGATCGTCGGCGTCGACGCCTTCCATGACATCGGCAGCGGCCTCCTCGCGGAGGCGGCGATCGTCGCCGCCACCATCTGCTATGCCTGCGCCGCGATCTTCGGCCGCAGCTTCAAAGGCCTCGACCCCATGGCGCCGGCCGCCGGCTCGCTGCTGGCCGGGGCGGCGGTGCTGATCCCGGCCTCGCTCGTGGTCGAGCAGCCCTGGACGCTGTCGCCCTCGCAAAGCTCGGTGCTGGCGCTGCTCGCGCTCGCCGTATTCTCGACGGCCGCGGCCTTCGCGATCTATTTCCGCCTGATCCAGACCCTGGGCTCGGTCGGCACCACCGCGCAGGCCTATCTCCGCGTGCCCATCGGTGTCGCCATCAGCGTCGCCTTTCTCGGCGAGGCCTTGAGCCGGACCGCCTGGATCGGGCTTGCCTGCGTCGTCCTCGGCGTCGCCGCCATGACGATCCCGGCCCGGGGGCAGGCAAGCGTCAAACCGTCATAAAGGGGGAGGGGGCTCTCCGAAGCCCACAATATTAAGGATAATCGGCGGCCCGAGGCATGTTTCCCCGGGACCGCAATACGTCGTATATTGGGTCTCCAGTATCCCGGTCCTCGAAGCCCAATGTCCGCCGAATTGACGCCGACCCCTGAGAAAAAGCGAACATTCTCGCTCTCCATCGGCCAGCTCACTTTCGGCAGCTTCCTGTTGGTGCTGGCGGTGATCATCGTCACCTCGACCGCGAGCGTGATCGCGATCCGGCACATCGACACGACCTTCGCCGAGCTGCAGCGGCTGCAGAGCGTCGGCGACCTCGCCGAGGACATCGACCGCCGCATGAACGAATTGCGCCTCGCCGCGCGCGACTTCGTCACCGATCCCGGCGCCGGCATCCAGTTCAAGCAGGTGGGCGAGGCGGCCTCGACGCTGAGCGACATCCTGAAGAAGACCCGCATCGAGCTTGCGCCCGAGCAGCAGGACATGATCGACGGGGTCACCGAGCGCCTCGCGACCTACCGGAGCGGCCTCGAGCGGATCTCGACCCTGATCGATCGCCGCGCCCAGCTGCTCGCCGGCCTGCCGCCGCTGCGAGACCAGTTCGATGCGGCCGTCTCCGGCACCGCCGACCGCGAGCTGGCCTCACGCTTGTCGGAGGCCCAGAGCCGGATCGCGCTCGGGCTGCTCGCACGCAACCCGTCCGCGGCGGAACAGGCCGCCCAAAACATGCGGGCACTGAACATCGGCGATGCCAGGCTGAGATCGGCCGTGAACGATTATGCCGAGGCCATCATGGCCGTCGCCGTCCGCGAGCGGCAGATCGCTGATATCGACCGGGAGGTGCTGGGGACTGAGGGCCGGCTGATCGGCCGCGTCACCGAATTGCTGCGCGAGGTCAGCGACCGGCGCGGCCACGTGCTGTCGCGCGACTTTGCCCGGACCCTGACGGAGGCGCGATGGCAGAGCATCGTGCTCGGCACCATCGGCGTTCTGATCGGCATTCTCGCAGCCGGCTTCGTGGTGCGCAGGACGGTCCGCCCGCTCGCCCAGATCGCACGCTCGATTCGCGCCCTTGCGGCGGGTCGGAAAGACACCTCCATCCCGTCCGCCGATCTCGACAACGAGATCGGCGATATCGCGCGTGCGGCCGAAGTGTTCCGCCGCGCGCTGGAGGAGGCCGACACGGCGCGCGAGGCGGCGGTGCGCGCGCTCACCGAGCAGCGCCTCGCTGAAGAGAGCTACCGAAAACTGTTCGAGGGTTCGGTCGACGGCATCTATGTGACGACGCCGGCCGGTGACCTCCTCAACGCCAATCCGGCGCTGGCGCGGATGATGGGCTATGACAGCCCGCAGCAGCTGATCGACAGCATCAACGACATCGCTCACACGATCTACGTCCACCCTGAGGCGCGGGTCGAATATCAGCGGCTGATGGCGCGCGACGGCATGGTGCGCGAGTTCGAGTATCAGGTGCGCCAGCGCAGCGGCGACATCCTGTGGCTCTCCGACAGCGCCACCGGCGTGCGCGACGAAGCGGGCAACATCGTCCGCTACGAAGGCACGCTGCGCGACATCACCGACCAGAAGCGGGCGGAAGACGCCATCGCCGAAGGCCGGCGCCTGCTCCAGCAGGTCATCGACACCGTGCCGGCGGTGATCAACGTCAAGGACCGCGACCTGCGCTATGTGCTGATGAACCGTTACATGGCCGGCATTTTCGGCATCGAGCCCGACGACGCGCTCGGCCGCACCACGGCCGATTTGATGTCGCGCTATGGCGCGGCCAAGACCGACGAGAACGACAAGCGCGTACTCAGCTTGCGCAAGGGTCTCGGCTTCTACGAGGAAGAGTACAAGGACGCCTCCGGCAATATGCGGCAATGGCTGGTCAACAAGCTGCCGCTGCTCGATGCCGAGGGCGAGATCGAGCGGATCGTCACCGTCGCGCTCGACATCGGCGAGCGCAAGCGCGGCGAGCAGGAGATGCGCAAGGCCAAGGAGGCGGCCGAGACCGCGCTGCGCAATCTGCGCGAGACCCAGGCCTCGCTGATCGAGGCCGAGAAGCTCGCAGCGCTCGGACGCCTCGTTGCGGGTGTCGCGCACGAGGTCAACAATCCCGTCGGCATCAGTCTCACGGTCGCTTCCGCGCTGGAGCGCAAGACCGCGATTTTCACGGCCGAGGTCGAGCGCGGCGAACTGCGTCGCTCCACGCTCAACGACTTCCTCAGCACCAACCGCGACGCATCCTCGCAGCTCGTCTCCAATCTCAACCGCGCCGCCGAGCTGATCCAGTCGTTCAAGCAGGTCGCCGCCGACCGCAACTATTCGGACCAGCGCAACTTCGATCTCGGCGATCTCACCGAGCAGGTGGTGATGAGCCTGCGTCCGGGCCTCCGGAAGCACAATTTGACGCTCAATGTCGAGTGCCAGCCCGATCTGACCATGAACAGCTATCCGGGCCCGTACGGCCAGGTGCTGACCAACCTGTTTCTCAATTCGGTGGCGCATGCCTTCCCGGATGGACGGCCCGGGACCATCGACATCCAGGTGCGGGAGTCCGGCAAGGACAATGTCGAGATCATCTTCTCCGACAATGGCTGCGGCATGTCGCTCGACGTCCGCCGCCGCGCCTTCGATCCATTCTTCACCACGAGACGAGACCAGGGCGGCACCGGTCTCGGCCTGCACATCGTCTACAGCATCGTCACCAATCGGCTCGGCGGAAGGCTCGATCTCGATTCCGAGCCGGGCAGCGGCACACGCATCCAGATCATCCTGCCGCGCACCGCGCCGCTCGAGCAGGCCGCGGAATAGCTAGTCGGCGTCAGCGAGCTTGTGCAGGGTCGCGCCGAAGATCTGGCTGGCCTTGCCGACCAGCGCCGTGCCCGTCATCTCGCCGCGCGTCTCCGTGAACGTGCCGCTGACGCCGATACCGACCGGGGCAGGGCCGCCGAACAGCGGATTGTCGTCGCCGCGAGGCGAGGTGTGCCGTTGCACCAGCACTTCGCCTTTGAAGGTGTTGTTGTCCTTCACCACGTAGCTGCCGGTGTAATAGAGGTAGGCATCGCCGCCAAGAATCTTGCCGTCGCGAAACAGAATGACGCCGCTGCCCTTGCCGGTTCGACCATCGAGCAGGGTCACATGAATCGAATAGAGGCCGTTCTTCATAACGTCCCGCAGGCCGGCCGCCATCGCCCAATGGCGTAACCGGTTCTGCTTTTATGCCAAAGCGCATGCGCTCGCGCAACGCGGCAGTTTGCCGGCCGGCCGCAGCAGGTGCGGCCTCGAGCCGTAGTTGTCCCGGCTTGTGCGTGACGCCCTCATGACGGTCTGATGATGGAGCGAGGCCGATCGCCACGAATCGGGGTTGGCCCGCGAAATGCATAACAATTGCTGCACTGGCCGCGGGGTGCTGGAGCAAGACGATGAGCAACTGGATCGATTCCGGCGGCGATGAGCCGCGTCTGTACAGTGCGCGTCCCACCAATTGCAAAAACGAACGATGGCGCTCCGGCAGCGCAACACGCTGGCGAAGCGCGACAGCCAGCCTGGCTTGCGTTTTGGCGCTGATGGCGCTCGCGGCCCCCTTCGGGCATGCGCGTGACCGCGGCCAGTTCGCCAACACCAATGCGGATTTGAAGGCCTGGTTCGACGGCCTGCGCAGCGGCAAGGGGCCATGCTGCTCCGATGCCGACGGCTCGGCGCTCTCGGATACCGACTGGGACAGCAAGGACGGGCACTATCGTGTCCGCCTCCCGCGCTATGCCTCCGGGCTCGAAGGGCAGCCGCAGGAGCTGGTCTGGGTCGAGGTCCCCGAGGAGGCCGTGATCTCCGAGCCGAACCGGGTGGGACGCACCATGGTGTGGCCGATCTACGGCTACATGGGCGTCACCATCCGTTGCTTCATGCCCGGCAGCATGACTTAGCTGCGCCGGGCGGCAAGTCGCCCGCTCGAGTCGTCCGTCCAGTTCGTCCGCTGAGGCTCGCGCGGCGTCAGGTGTATTTTTTGTCGCGCTCCAGGAGCTCGATGGAAATGCCTTCGGGGCCGCGGATGAAGCAGATCCGCACGCCGGGCCGGATCGTGGTCGGCTCGCGCGTGAAGGTGACGCCCTTGGCCTTGATCTCGGCCGCGACGGCATCAATGTCCTTCACCGTCAACCCGATATGGTCGAGGCCCTGATGCGGGTGCGGAGGCGGCGGGTTGACGGCGCTATCGCCCTCGAGCGGCGCAATGAAGACCCTGGCGCCGCCAAGGTTCACGTCGATCCGTCCCGGCGCATGCACGATCTCGCCGCCGAGGATGTCCCGCAGCCAGGACGCCGTGGCTTCCGGATCGGGGCTGCGCAGATGGACGTGATCCCAAGTGACGACGACTGGCATTCCAATTCTCCCAACGCGATCGTTCGATGTTGCCGCGCATGTTAACGGCCCGGGCCGGCGTTCGCCACCGTCCCTTGCGATTCGCAGGGAACCTTAGTTCGTCTTCCGGATTGACGTAAACTGCGGCCCAGTCCGTGTCGCGAGTCCGTCGTCGAACGTGCTCAGCCGCCATCGGTGATGCAACCATGAACGCCAGGCTCGACCGGATCGGATTAGGGCGCTTCGCCGGGACCGGAGAGCGCGTGGCGCGAGCCGTGACGATGGCGAGCGTCTCCTTTGGCCGGAGCCTGCTGTGGCTGCTGGCGGCCATCATCGTCGGCTGTGGCGTCTGGATGCTGCTGCCTCTCTCCAAAGGCAACAGCGCCGAGCAGCCGAAGTCGGAGCTGGCGGCCGTCGAGCCGGCTCCTGCGGGCGATCCCGCAGCATCGACCTCGCCGGCTTCGGACGCCCAGGTGCCGGCCATGGCGGACCTCGGTCGTCTCAGGATTTCATCGCAGACCTGGCGCCGCGGCGGGCTCGGCTCGAAAGCCCTGGTGACGTTCACGCTGCGAAACGACAATGACTATGCCGTAAAGGATGTCGAGATCGTCTGCGCCTTTGCACGGCGCGACGGAAGTCATCTCACCGATCGCAGCCGCGTGCTGGCAGATCCGGTCAGCATGAAGAGCCGCAAGACCTTCGCGCGGGTCTCCGTCGGCTTCGTCAATGTGAATGCCGATCAGGCAAAATGCTCGCTGGTTGCAGCACGCCGCGCCTGAAGCCGGCCATGTTTCGGTAGCGGAAAAGTTACCCTTTGCGGCCCTTGGCAAAAAAACCTCGCATCGCCATTTGAACCGAAGGGCTGGGCCAGGAACCAATTAGATGATCGCCTGTTGAAGGCGAAGAGCCCACGCGGGGATGCGGGGGGCGGAGCGCGGCCAATGCCCATCTTTCGGTATTTCGTCTTTGTCGGTGGAGCCTTGCTCGTCCTGCTGTTTGCAGCGAACTACGTTCTGCCATCGCAACCCGTTGCGCAGACTGTTGCCGCCGCAGGCAATGATCAACCGCTGATCCGCATCCGTTCCGACCGCCATCTGCCGGAGCGTGTCGTGCTCGATACGACCCAGCCCACGATCGCCGCGCCCGCAGTGAAGACCGCCGCAGTCGTGCCTCCCCAGCCACCGGCTCAGGAGGGCGTGTCGCCGGCCTTGGCTGAGCTGTCGGCCAAGGCGCGCGTGCGCGAGACGTTCGCCCAGTTCACGCCGCCGAAGGCCGATACCGCCGCGGCCAGGAAGGCTGAAGCCAAACCGCAGGCTTCTCCGGCTCAGGTCTCTCAGGCCCAGGCTGCGCCGGTCCAGACTCAGCCTAGGCGCAAGGTCGCCAGGGCGCATTCGGCGCCGCCGCAGGGCCGGCCGATGATGCTGGTTGCCCAGCAGCCGCATTTCGGCCTGTTCAACACGACCTGGTGAGAGCACCCTCCATCCGGCCCGATGGAGGCGAGGGGGCTTTTTATTGGTCAGCCTCTCTGCTAATTCGAACCCACCCGAACGCCGCCCGGTGCGCTGGCTCGCCAGCAGCCGGTCCGGCCTGTTTCGGTTTGCGGCCCGGTAGCCCCGGGCCAGGGCGCTCGTAGCTCAGCTGGATAGAGCATCGGATTTCGATTCCGAGGGTCGGGAGTTCGAATCTCTCCGAGCGCGCCAAATTTCGGCCATTCGTTACAAGACGACGAACAATCCCTCGCGGAGTGCCTCCTCCCAGATGAAGGATCATAGCGGTTGAGGCCCGAGCGCCCGGCACCAACGCTAGGGAGAAGCTCGCCTCACGCTACGCCAGCCGGCGGCTTCTCCAGATCGGCCCAGATCTTCGCGAAATAATCCTGGAATTGTGGGTCTGTCCGCAAGCCGGCCGGATCGCGCCCGGCGCGCGGCAGCTCGATCACGTGGAGCGCGCGGACCGTCGCCGGGCGCGCGCTCAGCACCAACACGCGATCAGCCATTGCGATGGCCTCGCCGATGTCGTGAGTGACGAGGATCGCGCTCTTGCCGCGCTCGGCGATGATGCGGGAGACGTCGGCTTGCATCAGCAGACGGGTCTGGAAATCCAGCGCCGAGAACGGTTCGTCGAGCAGGATCACCTCGGGATCGAAGGCGAGCGTGCGCATGATTGCGACGCGCTGGCGCATGCCGCCGGACAGCGCCGCGGGCTTGGCATGCTCGAAGCCGGCGAGGCCATAGGCCTTGATCAGCTCCAGCGCGATCTCGCGCGCACGCGGCGTCGGCGTTTTGCGGATCTCCAGGCCGAGCATGACGTTGTCGAGCACGCTGCGCCAGGGCAGCAGCAGATCCTTTTGCAGCATGTAACCGACATGACCGGCGGCATCGTCGACGCGGCGGCCGCCGACCTCGACATGGCCGCGCGTCGGTCGCAGCAGGCCGGCGATGGCGTTGAACAGCGTGGACTTGCCGCAGCCGGAGGGGCCGACGATCGCCAGTGTCTCGCCGCGGCGCAGCTCGAAATCCACTTTCCGGATCGCCTCGACGGGGTGGCCGGCGCCGTCGAAGGTGACGCCGACATTCTCGGCGCGCAGCACGATCGGCTCTGAACCCGCAAGATTTTGCGCGGGCGCATTCATCGGTCCACCTCCTTGCAGAAGTCGAGTAGCATGTCGTTGAAGATCTTTGGCGTGACCACGCTGAAGGCGTGCGCGCCCCAATCGACCTCGCGCACGCGCGCATCCGGAATGGCGGCGGCGAGCTCGCGGGTAAGATAGGCGGGCACCAGCGCGTCATCCTTGGCAGAGGACAACAACGTTGGCACGTTGATGGCCGCGAGGCGCCTGCCACCTTCGAACGCCAAAAACATGTCGATGCGCTCGTTCATCGTGCCGACGGAGGGGAAGTGCTTCAAGATGCGCTCTTCCTCGGCATCGAGATGGGCGATGTTCTCCGAGATCCATTGCGGCGGATAAAGGAACAGCGGCTGGGCTCGCACATAGGCCTGCGGTCCCAACCGGTTGAGGAGCGCTTTACGGATCTCGAAGCAGCGCCGCAGGAACGGATCGGCGCGTCCCCAGCCGTTGACGACGGCAAGACTGCGCAGGCGCTTGGGATGGCGCAGCGCGAGCTCGATGCCGACGATGCCGCCGATGGCGTGGCCCACGACATGCGCCGCATCGACGCCGGCATGGTCCAGCACGCTGGCGATATCGTCGGCCATGCCGGCGATGCTGCGCCGGCCCGCTGCGCTGCGGCCGGTGCCGACGTGGTCATAGAGAACGACCTGGTGGCGGCTCGCGAGCGCGTCGAGCTGCGGTGCCCAGAACGAGCCGCTGCCACCCATGCCCGCCGACAGAACGACCGGCGTACCGCGTCCGTGAACTTCATAGTAGATGTCGGCATCCTCGCCGCGTGCGAAAGTCATGACGTCCCAGCTGTTGAATTGATGTCGTTCACGGTCGGGAGAGCAGGCGTCGCTCGATCAGGTCGATTGCGCCGTACATCAGCAGCGCTACCACCATCAACGTCGCGATGCCGACCCAGACCGCGTTGAGGTCGTAGAGCACACCGGCGTAGTAGATCATGTAGCCGAGGCCCTCCTTGGAGGCGATGTACTCGCCGACGACCGCGCCGATCAGAGCGAAGCCGACATTGAGACGGAAGGCCGCGATGATCCACGGCATCGCGCCGGGCACGATGACGGTGCGCCAGGTCTTCAGCCGGCTGGCGCCGAGCGAGCGCAGCAGCTTGATCAGATCCGCATCGACCTCCTTGGCTCCCTGGAGCGCGGTGATGACCGCGACAATGAAGGTGATGATCGCCGCGATGGCGATCTTCGAGGAGAGGCCGATGCCGAACCAGACGATGATCAGCGGCGCCAGCGCGATCTTCGGCAGGCCGTTGAGTGCGATCAGATACGGGCGGAGTACCGCCGCGCCGGTCGGGACCAGCCACAGCAGCAGCCCCGCCGCACTGCCGAGCACCGTTCCAATCAAAAAGCCTGCGATAGCTTCCCACGCCGTCAGCGCCGCATCGCGGAACAGTTCGCCGCTGCCGATCAGCTTGGCTGCCTTGGCGATGATGCCGCTCGGCTGGCCATAGAGATAGACCGCGATCAAGCCGAAGCGGATCGCGAGCTCCCAGCCGGCAAGCAGGACGCCCAGCAGCGCGATCTGGAGCAGGGCGATGCGAAGCGCGGACGGCAGCTTGAAGCGCGCGCCCGTCACCGCGGCCTGGCCGGCGTCGAGCACGGCCACCTCACGTCCTTTTGTGTGCGATCGAGGCGATCTCGACGAGGCAGGCCGGCTTCACCAGCCCGCACTGGATGCAAAAGCGCGCCGGCTTCTCGCCGGGAAAATACTCGGCATAGACTTTGTTGACCGCGGCGTAGTTCGCCCAGTCGGTGATGAAGATCGAGTTGAAAGTGACGTCGGCAAGGCTCGAGCCCGCCGTCTCCAGCACGCGCTTGATAGTTTCGAGGATGTGTCGCGTCTGCCCGGCGGCGTCGCCCTCATGAACGACGTCGTTCTTGGCATCGAAAGCCAGCGTGCCCGACACGTAGATCACGTTGTCGGCCATCATGCCCGGCGAGAACGGGGCGATCGGCGCGTGAGTGCCTGATGGAATGATGGCGCGGTCGGTCATAGCGTATCCTCTTTTGCTGGAACGGCTTCGGTCTGGGCAAAGGCGCGGCGGAAGTCGCTCGTGGACGAGACCCAGCCGAAGAAAGTCTCGATGTTGAAGACGGAGGCCTTTTGCAGATAGTCGGGGCCGGCCTGATGCGTCGCGTCCTCCAGCATCACGCCGAAATATTCGAGGTGGAAGCCGTCACGCAGCGTCGACTCCACGCAGACATTCGTGGCGATGCCGCAGAACACGAGGTTTCGGATGCCGCGCGCGCGCAAAATGCTGTCGAACTGGCTGTTGAAGAAGCCGCTGTAGCGTGTCTTCGGCACCACGATATCGCCGGGCTTCGGCATCAATTCGTCGACCAGCGCATAGTCCCAGCCGCCCTTGGCGAGCAGCTTGCCTTGCAGCTCAGGCCGCTTGCGCATCGTCTTCAGTGCATTCGACTTGTGCCAATTCGGCGAGCCCGGTCCACCGGCTTCGACGTAGTCAGCGTCCCAGCCATTCTGGAAGAAGATCACCGGGACGCCCGCGCCACGCGCGACACCCAGCACGTCCTGGATCGCACTGATGGCGGCCTTGGCGCCGGAGATGTCGAAGCCGGCAAGATCGAGATAGCCGTTCGGTGACGCATAGGCATTCTGCATGTCGACGACGACCACGGCTGTCTCGTCGACCGCGAGCCGCAGCGGCTCGGGCCGCGCCGGCAGAGTGACGTAGCGCGGCTCGCCCGCGGGAGAGGTATTCACCGTCATCACACCAGACCGAACTGCTTGGTCGCCTGCCCGGCGAAACTGTTGTCGACCATCTGGGCATAGGGCAGGACGGTCTGCACCGCACCGCCGCCCTGTTCGAGCTGCATCGCGCGATCCCATTCATCTGCCGAGATGGTGGGGTTGCGCGGGATCGCGGTCCTGGAGCCGAAGAAGTTTTTCGTGGCGCTGGCAACGACGGAGGGTGAGACCTTCGGGAAATATTTCTCCGCGACCTCGGTGAAGACGGCGTTGTTCTCGTGCATCAGCTTCTGCGCTTCGGCGATCGCGTTGCAAAAGCCCTGCACTGCCGCCGGATTGCTTGCGATCGTCTCTTCCGTCGCCATCGCGGTGGTGAAGCACAGCGAGCCGAGCGCGTCGGCGAAGGACAACACCGGCACGAGGCCGAACTGTTCGGCGGCGATACTGACGTCCCATTCGAAGGCGGTGGCGATGTCGGCGCGGCCATCCTTCACCGCGGCGGCCTGTGCGCCCGGCGGCAGTTCGAGGAAAGTGACGCCGGCCTCCTTCGGATCGAACTTGCCGACGGTCTTGATCGCGTATGTCGGCACCTGGATCGTCGAGGACGGGAATTTCAGGGTGGCGATGGTCTTGCCGCGCAGGTCGTCGATCGTCTTGATCCTGCTGTCGGGCCTGGCGATGCCCCACATCGACACGCCGCCAACGATCTTGGCGATGTTCTTGATCTTCCCGCCCTCGCGGACTGCATTGACGGACATGCCAGGGCTGGTGACGCCGATCTGGCCTCGCCCCGAAAGCAGGATCGGGACCGGAAGCGCGATGCCGCCCGCAGTGGAGAGGTCGGCATCCAGGCCGTGCTTGGCGAACAGCCCCTTGTCCGCGGCTACATAAAGCGAGTTGTACATGCCGAGCCGAAGCGCCTCGGCAATCGCTACCTTGGTGCCGCCGGCGAAAGCGGGAGTGTTGAGGCCAGCCAGCGGAGCCGTTGCCGCTCCGAGCAGCGAATACTTCATGAGGTCGCGTCTATTGATCACGTCCCTGTCCTTTAACTTGACAGAACAGCGGGTTAATCCGCCGTTTGCCTAATTGATGGTCATTCCCGGTCTTCGCCCAAAATCCTTGCATCGCTCGTTTTTATTAGCAATTAGGAATAGATAGATATATTTATAAGTGATGCTAATAGATAAGGTCGACCTCAAGCAGCTCCGCGCTTTCGTCCGGGTTGTCGAGACGGGCAGCTTCAGCGCCGCGGCGCGCTCGCTCGGCATGTCGCAATCCGCCGTCAGTCAGGCGGTCCGCCAGCTCGAGGACGGATTGCGGGTACGATTGCTCGATCGCACCACACGAAAACTTCAGCTCAGCAAGGTCGGCGCGGATTTCATGCCGGGCATCCAGCGCCTGCTCGCCGATCTCGATCGCCAGCTCCAAGACCTGCGCGAGTTGCGCGAACACCGTCGCGGTCATGTCACGGTGGCCTGCGTGCCATCGGTGGCGCTGCGGCTGATGCCGCGCGTGCTCGCGGTATTCCAGCGCGAGTACCCGATGGTGGCTGTGACCCTGAAGGAAATTTCACGGCATCAGATTTTTGCGGCGTTGCGCGGCGGCGATGTCGATCTCGGCATTGCCAACGTACCCGGCGACGATCCGGAGCTCGACGCCACGCGCCTGCTCGTTGACAATTTCGCGTTGGTCATGCGGCGCGATCATCCGCTCAGCGCACGCGACGCGGTGAGCTGGACGGAGGCGTCGAAAGCAGGCCTCGTGGTGATGGCATCAGGCACCGGCATCCGGCTCGAGATCGAGCGCGGCGTCACCGATCTCGGCCAAGGTACGCCGATCCATGAGGCGGAGCATCCGGCGACGCTGCTGGCGCTGGTTGAGGCCGGCGTCGGCGTCGCGCCCCTGCCAAGTCTCGCCTGGCCGGAGGCGAGCCATGCGGTGCTGACCTATCGGAAGCTGGTCGAGCCCGTGATCGAACGCGAGCTTTATTTGATCCGGCGCATCGGTCGTGACCTGTCGCCAGCCGCGCGCGCACTTCAACGCGGAATCCTGGCAGGAGCCCAATTGATCCGCGATGGAACGGTCTCCGATTGATGGCAATGACGAGCAATAGCGATCACGCTCATCGGAGATGGAGGTGATGGCCAGTCTCCTGACGTTCCAGATCTGCTCTGAAACGACGACGGATCACCGCTGCGAGGGGGGGCTGGGTCAGTCAGTCCGACGGGACACCTGCCGGCCACGGGCCAGCGTGTCCGAGGGCGCCTCGTGGAACGTCGCGCGGTAGGCTGCTGCGAACTCACCGAGATGATGGAAGCCCTGGGCGCGCGCGCACGTCGCGACGGTAGCGCCACCGCCCCTGAGGAGGCGACCGCGGGTCGCCCACAGCCTCTTGAGGCGGATGTACTGATGCAGGCTCATGCCGCGTACCTTGCTCACCGCGCCGCCGAGCGTCCGGATCGAGACGCCGAACTCTCCGGCGAGATCGGCGGTGTAGATCGGCGCGGTCGGGCGGGCTGCGACGTAGTCGTCGATCCGCTGCACCAGCTTGATTGCGCGCTCGCCCTGGACAGAGGCGCTCAGACCCGACAGCGAATCGATCCGAAACAAATCGTCGAGCGCGAGCAGCAGGCCTTCCTGGAGATGGGCGGCCACCTCCGTGGTTTCGAACAGAGAGGGCTGCACGGACGCGGTTCGCAGGATGTCGAGCAGGAGCTGCCGCGCGTGGAGCAGGGCGGGCCGGTTTGCGACGCGGGCCCGCAAGTCGTCGGCGCGATCGAACCAGCCCCGGTCTCTCAGCTCGGGGGAGAAGATGATCATGGCATGATGATTGGTCTGAGGCTCGACGAAATGGCATTCGTCGTTGCCTCGGAGCGCAACGAAGAAACGCGCGTCGAGGTCCAGGCCCTTGAGGTTGACCTGGAGGTCGTCGGTCATGGACAGGATCACCATCCCGCCCGGCATCCGGTAGGCGGTGTCGAGGATGCGCGCGAACGATCTCATGATGATGATGCGGCACGCCGGCATGGAGACGACGGCGCGGGCCGCGGCGAAGTTCGGGATGTCGAGCGGAATGCTTCTCGCGTCCTCCATCGATTCGATCGGGCGAAACGCATCGACGTCGGCAAAGCCGATCAGTTGGAGCGCGGAGGATGGAGCGAGGGCGTCGAACACCATGGGTCTGGCCGGCAGCTGAAATGTGACAATCAAATGAACGTCGATACATCGCCATCAATGGCTAAACATCGCGCTTCAGTAAACCGAATTTCAGGCCGTAGTATTGCGGACATCATGCCATGCCGCCCGTCAGATCAGTGTCACCGTCAACGTTCCTCGCTTGGCCGGAGGCAACGTCGATGAAGCGCGGCCGCGCAGGCCGCTGGGAAGGCCAGGGACGCAAAGCCTCGCCGCTCCTGTCTCAGCTGCTTCCACAAGCTGCGTCTGCGCGTCCATGCCCGTCCGAAGGCTCGGACGACGATCGACGCGGCCATTATCGCAGAATGACGGTGTGGGCCGACTTCATCCTTGATCTGGATCAGTCCTGGAATCTCTTCCGGGCGGCGTCTGCCGCGCAAGAAATGATCTCGCAAAAGCGAAGGGGCCCTGAGGCCCCTTCAGATGGTCACCAGCGGCGATAGCGTGGGCCGTAGCCATAATAGCGTGGACCGTAATAGCGCGGCCCATAATACCGCGGGCCGTAATACGGCCGCGGAGCGTAATATCCATAATAATTCGGACGCCACCAGCAGCGTCCCCAGGCGTCGCAGACCATGCGAACCTGCTCGACGCCGGAGACCTGCGGTGTCGCAGGTGCGGGCGCGATGGGCATGGCGGACGCCGCCGGCAATGCCGCCAGACCACCGAACGTGGCACCGAACAGGGCCGCGGCGACGAGGCCGATCTTGAGAGTCATGATGTCTTTCCTCCGCTTACGGAGTCCAGGATATCGAACTTGTTCGGATCAAATTGTGGCGGAACCGAAATGTAATGCTGATGAACGAATTCAGCAAATCCGCTCGGCTGGCCGGCTTTGGCCGCATGGCCGTCGCCGTGGCTGGAGCTTGATCCTGCGCAATTCGCAAGTCTGCCTCGGCTCCTAGTGTTGCTGGCGTGGCAGCAGCGTGGTGCTTGCTGCCGGGCAAGGTGAACTGGATGCGAGTCATTCCAAATCTGTCGATCTCGCCGGAGAAAGTCTTCTTCGTGATCTCGAAATCGCGCCGGTCCGACAGCGAGGCGGCCGGCGGCGGCGTCATCCTGGACTCCGGCGACGACGACATGAGCTATGGCCGCGCTGGACGCGGCGGGACCACCGACCGTGCGGAGCTCGCGGGCTTTATCCGCGATCTCAATATCGACGAGCAGGTCGACCTCGTGGCGCTGACCTGGCTTGGTCGCGGCGACGGTGATCTTTCCAATTGGCGCGAACTGCATACCCAGGCGGCGCAGGCGCACAACCAGCGCACTGCTTCCTACCTGATCGGCACGCCAATGCTCGCCGACTATCTGGAGGAGGCGATGGCGCAATTCGGCAAGTCCTTCGAAGAATTCGAAGAACATCTCTGATGCCGGATGCGGCGTCGACCAGTTTCAAGGAGAGTGCAATGGACAAGATGAGATTAGACAAGGGCGGCTGGCTGGTGGTGTGCGATGGGCGCAAGGCGCTCATTCTGGAAAACCTCGGCGACGAGATGTTTCCGAACCTCCACACCAGGGAGGTGCACGAGCAGCCCAATCCCTCGACCAGCGCACAAGGGACCGACGCGCCGGGCCGCCTGCATGCCGCTACCGGCGGTGTACGCAGCTCGGTCGAGCAGACCGACTGGCATGACGAGGCCGAGCGCGCCTTCCTGCGAAGCCTGGCGGGCCGGCTCGATGCCGCCGTCAGCGCGGGCGAGACCACGGCCCTGACCATGGTGGCCTCACCGCGCGCGCTCGGTATGATCCGCGCCGATTATTCGGACGTCATGCGCAAGGCGCTTCGGGGCGAGGTCGGCAAGGACCTCGTCAAGCTGCCGGTTTACGAGATCGAAAAGCAATTGCTGCAGTCGGGCGCCGCCAAATAGGGGCGCCCCGCAGAGGCCGCGCCGGCGTCCCTCAGTAGCAGGGGTGCCGGCGGCGGTCCTGGCCGACATAGGCGGCCGCGCTCTGGTAGCAATGGTTGGTCGACGGGCCGTCGTAAAAGGCGAAGGTGCCGGGGGTGATGCCGGGGCCGTAATTGTGGATGTAGCTGATCGGGTAGGGCAGCGGGTTGACGTAACGATGGTACCGGTGGTGTCCCCGCGCCTCCGCCAGGGCAGGGGCTAGGATTGCGGCCGACAGGGCAGCAACCGCGGCTACAAGCTTCAACTTGCTCATCTTGATTCTCCGGAACCCGCGCGAATAAGTCGATCATCTATAGCCATTTCGGGCCTCCGGGGCACCCGTCCGGTGCCCGGAAATCCGGGATGGTCCCGCAGATTCCCGGGTGGGTGTGACAGAATTGCCGGAAACGGCGGCGGGCCTTGCCCATTTTTGGCCTTTTCGGGATGCTTAACGAATTCCCCACACAAGTATGACCAAAGACTATTCGGTTAAGAATCCAATTGCCGGCCTTCTGGGGGTCCTCGAGGTCGGTGCATTCCTGAAGGCTTTCGCCGTCACCTCGCCATGCGCATCACGCTTTTGAGCCTGCTGTTGCTCTGCCTCGCCGCCGCTACGCCGGCGCGGGCCGAGCTGCATATCACCCGCGACCACGGCGGCTATGTCGAGGAATACAAGGCCAAGTACAAGCGCGTCCGCGAAAAGGGCGAGCGGGTCATCATCGACGGCATCTGCAATTCGGCCTGCACGCTGGTGCTCGGCATCGTGCCGATGAACAAGATCTGCGTGACGCCGCGCGCCAGCCTCGGCTTCCACCAGGCCTATTACGACAAGGCCTTCACCTTCGGCATCAAGGTCACCAGCTCCGAAGGCACGTCCGACCTGATGTCCTACTACCCCGATACGGTGAAGGACTGGATTCGCCGCAATGGCGGGCTCACCACCGACATGAAGAAAATCAAGAACGGTGTCGAGCTCTGGAAGATCATCGACCCCTGTCCGGAAGAGTGGTGAGCCGCTAGGCTGAGCCCCGCTGCCGTCGGTCGCAGCGCAGCATCGTCCGGGCGAAATTCGCATTGCCGCATTGCCTCCCGTTGGGGCAATGAGGGCGGTAATGAATCATAATGAAGAAGCCCTGACCGCCCGCGCCGCGCCGATCCTGTTCGTGCTGCTCTGGAGCACCGGATTCATCGGCACCAAATATGTCGTCAACAACGCCGATCCCTTGACCTATCTCGCCATCCGCATGGCGATCGTGGTCGTCCTGATGGCGATCATCGCGGGCGTCGCGCGGCCGAAATGGCCTGATCGCACCGGAATCGCCCACAGCGCGGTCGCCGGCATTCTCGTCCACGGCTTTTATCTCGGCGGCACCGCGATCGCGATCGCGCATTCGATTCCCGCAGGGCTCTCAGCCCTCATCCCGGGCCTGCAGCCGATCCTGACCTCGACCATCGCCAATCGCTGGCTCGGCGAGCGGGTGACGCCGCTGCAATGGGCCGGGCTCGTGCTCGGTCTCGGCGGAGTCGTCATGATCCTGCACAACCGTCCCATGACCGGCGAGGCTGGTCTCGGCTGGCTCGCCTCGGTGGTGTCGCTGATCAGCATCACGCTCGGCACGCTCTATCAACGCCGCTACTGCAACCAGATCGACTGGCGCGCCGGCAACCTCGTGCAATATGTCGCCGTCACCATCTTCTTCGCGATCGGGGCCTTCCTGTTCGAAGACCGCGTGGTGCACTGGACGCGGGAGTTCGTGCTGGCGCTCGCCTGGCTTGCCGTAGCGCTCTCGATCGGATCCATCGGGCTGCTCTATTGGCTGATCCGCCACGCCGCGGCGACCTCGGTCGCGAGCCTGTTCTATCTGGTGCCGGCCGTGACCGCGCTGATGGCCTATCTGCTGTTCGGCGAGAAGCTCGATGCGCTGGCGATTGCCGGCATGGGGATGTGCGCGGCCGCGGTGTTCGTCGTCAACCGGCGCGTCTAGGCGGCAGGGTCATCGAATACATCCCTGACGTGCGCGGCGCGTTCGTGTTAGGCTGACCGTATTTCAGCTTCACATTGACACGGTGATTTCATGAAGAAAGCGCGGCGCGCACTGCTCGGCAGGTCCTTGAAGCCGGTCCGGATCGCCTGCATCAACTACGCGGAGGAGATGATCAGCGACCGGATGATGGCGAAGCTCACGGCGGCGCTGCAGAAATGCTACGATGAGCACTTCCTGCCCGTGTGGGGCTACCCCGTCGATCTCGACGTCACCCGCAAGCCGAAACCGACGGATTGGCAGCTTGTCTATTTCGACGATGCCACCCACGAGAACTTCCTCGGACGGCACGAATTGACCCATCGGGGACAGCCGATCTCGAAGATCTTCGTCAAGGCGCTGGGTGACGAACCCGTCAGCGTGGCGGCGTCGCACGAGCTGTTCGAGATGGTGCTCGATCCCATGGCCAATCTGTGGGCCGACCAGACCCGCCACACCCAATATGCCTACGAGGTCTGCGACGCCGTGGAGGAGGAGTCTTTTCTCGTCAACGGTTTTCCGATGTCGAACTTCGTCTATCCGTCCTGGTTCGAGCCGTTCGCCCATCCCCGCGGCACCAAATTCGACCATATGGGCTCGCTGAAGGCGCCGTTCTCGATGACCGAGGGTGGCTACGTCATCAAGAAGGTCAACGGCAGACGGGTGATCAAGCAGTTCGGCTCGCCGGAAAAACGGCGGCGCTTCAACGCCGAGGACCGCCGCGGCCATCGCAGCGAATTCCGCGATCCGAAGGGCGAGCATCATCCGGGTCGGCGCGCCGCCAAACGGGGCGGCTAGGGAGCAATCTCCGGGCGCGCCCGCACCCGGAGACCTGCTTCAGCGCTGCGATCAGCGCTTGGCCTTCCTGGCCTTCTTCTTCGACTTGGCGGCTTTCTTGGCGGCCTTCTTCGCAGACTTCTTGGTCGCCTTCTTTGCGGACTTCTTGGCAGCCTTCTTCGCGGTCTTCTTGGAAGCCTTCTTGGTGGCTTTCTTGGCTTTCTTCTTCGCAGCCTTCTTCGGCGCTACTTTCTTCGCGACCTTCCTGGCCGCCTTCTTCACCTTCTTGACGGCGGTGACTGCGGCGTCCTTGGTCGCTTCGACAGCGGTGGTGATCGTCTCCATCGCCTGTTCGGTGATCGGCTTGTCGTCGTCCATATCGTGTCCCCCACGGTTTGTATGGAGCGATGACGATAGCGCGTTTCATAATTGTGTCAAAGCAACGCTCAACCTTTGCGGATTTTCGCGTAGGCAGCGAGCGCGCGTTCGCGTCCCCTCGCGTGATCGATGATCGGTTGCGGATAGGTTTTGCCGAGTGTGACGCCGACGCTCGCAAGCTCGATCGGCGTGGCCTGCCAGGGCTGGTGGATCAGCTTGGCCGGCACATCCTTCAACTCCGGCACCCAGCGCCGGACGTAGGTTCCATCCGGATCGAACTTCTCGCCCTGGAGCTGCGGGTTGAACACGCGGAAATAGGGCGCGGCGTCGGCGCCGCAGCCGGCGACCCATTGCCAATTGGCGGGATTGCTGCCGGCATCCGCATCGACCAGCGTGTCCCAGAACCAGGCTTCGCCGTCGCGCCAGTCGATCAGGAGGTGCTTGACCAGGAACGATGCCACCACCATCCGCACCCGATTGTGCATCACCCCGGTGTGCCAGAGCTCGCGCAAGCCCGCATCGACGATCGGATAGCCGGTGCGGCCGCGCTGCCAGGCGGCGAGCGCGGTCTTGTCCGGTTGCCACGGGAAACCGTCAAAATTCGGTTGCAGGTTCTCGGTGGCGAGGCCGGGATGATCGTGGAGCAGGTGGCGGCAGAATTCGCGCCAGCCGAGCTCGCTCAGGAACTTGCCGACGCCCGGTGCGACTGTCGGGTCTTCCTCCGCGGCGAACCGCGCCGCGTGCCAGACCTGGCGCGGGCTGAGTTCGCCGAACCTCAAATGTGGCGACAGGCTCGAGGTGCCCTCGCGGTCCGGGCGGTCGCGGTCGCCGACATAGCTGCGTGCCTTATGCCTGAGGAAGTCGCGCAGGCGCGCGCGGGCCGAGGCCTCGCCGGGTGTCCAGCTCTCGCGCAGGCCGCCCGCCCAGTCGGGCTTGGCCGGCTCGAGCTTCCAGCTCTCCAGTCGATCGCTGGCGACCTTCGGACCCGGCCGCAGCTCCTTCGGTGCCGGCAAGGGTTTTGGCGGATCGCCGAGCGACAGCACGCGCCGCCAGAACGGCGTGAACACGCGCAGGCCACGGCCTTCCTTGTTGCGGATGGCCGAGGGCGGGACCAGGAGATCGCCGGGAAAGCTTTGCGAGTCCACGCCGTGCTTTGCCAGCGCAGCTTCGAGCTGTCGCTCAACCGCCCGATGCGGCGCCTGCGCGATCGCGTTCCAGTACACGGCGCGGGCGCCGCTCTCGCGCGCCAAGTCGGGGATGGCCTTGGCTGCCGGCCCCTTGCGCAGCACGAGCGATCCGCCGCGCGCGGCGATCGCGGCACCGAGCGCGCGCAGCGATTGCGCCAGCCACCAGCGCGTTGCGGCGCCGGGTGGCCGCCCGGCGCTGTCGTCGAGGACGAACAGGCAGAGCACCGGTGCACCGGTTTTCGCCGCGGCGTGGAGGGCGGGGTGGTCGGACAGACGAAGGTCATCGCGGAACCAGACGATGACGGGCGGTGCGCTTGGCGGGGTCAGTGAGAGCCTCGTTTACGATTTGGAAAGCATGGCGGTCGCGGTGGTGTGAACCGTCGTTAATTTTACCGTAAGCCGACTGCACGATTATGCAGGAATTACGGGGGTCGTTCCATTCATGTCCAACATTCTAACGGCGAAGGTCCTGCCGCAGTTCAAGCTCGGCACCAAGGCGGTCCTGTGTGCCGTGCTGCTGATCGCCGTGAACACGGCGCTCGTGGTCGGCGCCGGCTATTGGTCGCTGACGTCCGCCTTCAATGACCGCGCATTGCGCGACATCGAGGTCAATCTGCGCACCCTGGCGCTAGCTTTCACCGAGACCGTTCCGGCCGCCAAGGTCACGATGCGGGATGGCGCGGTGGCGCGCGCCGAGATCCCCAAGATGCCCGACTTCGCCGATCACGCCATCGTCGATCGTGCCGTGTCCTATGTCGGGGGCAACGCGACCCTGTTCGTGTTCGACGATGCCAGCGGGCAGTTCGTGCGCCGCTCCACCAACGTGAAAAAGGAAAATGGCGACCGCGCCGTCGGCACCCAGCTTGCCGCCGACCATCCGGGGCAGGCGCCGCTGCGCCGGGGCGAGGCCTATAAGGGGCCGGCCACGCTGTTCGGCAAGTCGTTCATGACCGCTTATTTCCCGATCGCGGACGGGGCTGGCAAGGTCGTCGGCATTCTCTATGTCGGCATTCCCATGACCCAGTATGAGAGCATGCTGGCCCACGCCATCCAGAGCATGGCAGCGGCCGCCGGGCTCGCCGCGCTTCTGGTGCTGGTCCTGACCTTGCTGCTCGTCCGCCGCGTCACCCGGCCGCTCACTTCGGTCACGCACTCGCTCACCGCGCTTGCCAACGGCCAGAGCGACGTCGCGATCGAATGCGAGGATCGCGCCGACGAGATCGGCGAGATCGCCCGCACGGTCGCGGTGTTCAAGAGCAATTCGCTGGAGCGGGCGCGCATGCGCAGCGAGCAGGCGGCTGCCACGGCCGCGGCGGCCGAGCAGCGCAAATCCGACCTGCGCAACTTCGTCGAGGAATTCCGGGGCAGCGTCGGCGGGGTCCTCGACAAGGTGCTGACCTCGTCGGGCGAGTTCGAGCGCGCGGCGCGGCAGCTCACCGACGTCGCACGCTCCACCGCCGATCTGTCGGCTCAGTCCGCCGGTGCCTCCGAAAATGCCTCCGAGCACGTCCGTTCGGCGGCGTCGGCCTCCGACGAGCTGTCGCAATCGATCTCGGAAATCACCCGGCGCGTGCAGGAATCGAACGCGATTTCCGCCGAGGCGGTGCAGCAGGCCGAGGCGACTGACCAGCGCATCGCCCAGCTCTCCGAGGCGGGCGCGCGCATCGGCGACGTCGTCAAGCTGATCACCTCGATCGCCGAGCAGACCAACCTGCTGGCGCTGAACGCCACCATCGAGGCCGCGCGCGCGGGCGATGCCGGCCGCGGCTTCGCGGTGGTGGCCCAGGAGGTCAAGACGCTTGCCGGCCAGACTGCGAAAGCGACCGACGAGATTTCGAACCAGATCGAGAGCATGCAGCTCGCGACCGAGGAATCGGTCGCCGCCATCAAGGCGATCAGCCAGACCATCGAGCGCATCAGCGGTATCGCGGGCTCGATCTCGGCTGCGGTCGAGCAGCAAAAGAGCGCGACCCACAACATCGTGGCAAGCGTTCGCGCCGCGGTGTCGGGCACGGCGGATGTCGCCGTCAACGTCCGTCACGCCGCCAAGGGCGCGAGCGAGACCGGCGAGACCTCGAGCCGGATGTTCGTCTCCGCACAGGCGCTGTCGGGCGAGAGCCTGCAGCTGAAGGCCGAGGTCGACAGGTTCCTCGACCGCGTGCGGGCGGCCTAATCCCGCGCTGTCATTCCGGGTTCGGTCCTGCGGACCGCCCCCGGAATGACCCTCAGCTATTTCGGCTGCGGCACGATGCGGATGTAGGGCTTCGGCTCCTTCCAGCCTTGCGGGTAGATCGTCTTGGCCTCGTCATTGGAGACCGAGCCCGCGATGATGACGTCTTGCCCCTGCGTCCAGTCGGCCGGGGTCGCGACGCGATGCTTGGCGGTGAGCTGGAGCGAGTCGATGACGCGCAGGATCTCCTGGAAGTTCCGGCCCGTGGTCATCGGATAGACCAGCACCAGCTTGATCTTCTTGTCCGGCCCGATGACGAAGACGTTGCGGACGGTCTGGTTGTCGGCGGCGGTGCGGGTGGCGGGATCGCCCGAGATGGCGGCCGGCAGCATGCCGTAGAGCTTCGAGACGTTGTAATCGGTGTCGCCGATCATCGGGTAATTGGGCGCTGCGCCCTGCGTCTCCTTGATGTCTTCCGACCATCGGGCATGGTTGTCGACCGGATCGACCGAAAGCCCCATCAGCTTGACGCCGCGCTTGTCGAATTCCGGCTTCAGCTTGGCGAGCGCGCCGAGCTCGGTGGTGCAAACCGGCGTGAAGTCCTTCGGATGCGAGAACAGCAGCGCCCAGCTGTTGCCGATCCAGTCGTGGAACTTGATCTTCCCTTCGGTGGTCTCGGCTTCGAAGTCGGGTGCAGTGGCGCCGATCGGAAGTGTCATGATTTTACCTCATCGCATTGAATCTAATAGGAAATTCGTCTCTTGCCGTCAGCTGCAATATAGAGGGCTTGAGAGGCCAAGTGAACGCCAACTGAACTGGCTCAAGTAAAATGTGAATTCCTCCCCCGAAGGGCCGATTTCCTAGCAACTTATTGTTACGGCCGCAGCTGCGGCGAAACATCTCCATCCGGGGTCACACGGTCTCGCTCGCCCCGATTACGCCTTTTATGACTTTCATCACGCTCACCCGGCGGGCCCAGAACCAAAGCGGTCCTGATAGCGACCAATTGGCAACCATCTCGAAAAGTCGCGATCGCCGTATCGAATCGTTAACCACCCCTTTACGCCGGCATGAAAATGCTGGCCGATCAGAAGAAGTCTGGAAGTGAACTATGTCTGCCGCTGCGCCCAAATCTGTCGAATCGCCGTCCCTGGAACCGTCCTGCCGCGATACCGCGGCCCATGCGCTGAGCATCGTGCGCGATGGCGTGATCACGGGCGAAGGCCCGACCACCAAGGGCCGGGTCCATTTCTCCCGTTCGCTGGATGCCGACGACACCGCTTGGTGCACGCGCATCCTGACCGCGACGGCCGTCAACGAGCAGCCGGTCAGCCGCACTGAGGCTGAAGTGCTGTTCGAGATCAACGAGGCCGCGACCGAGCGTACCGATGGCGGCCGTTTCGACGATTTGCTCGCCAAGGCCGTTGCCCATTACGCCGCGAGCGCCTCGGGCCTGAAGGTGCCGCCGCGCAGCGTCGCGCTGTCGGCCGACACCGACATCGAGAGCTGGGCGCCGTCCTATGCCTCCAAGGTCAACAGCGAGATGCTGGAGTGGATCGCCGGCCAGATGCGCGGCAAGCGCCACAACAACCGCCGCCTGATGGCGATGGTGGCGACGTTCCTCGGCGCCACCGCGCTGCCTCTGGCCGGCCAATTGCCGAACGTGTTCGACATCGGGATGTAACATCGCGCGCCTCTCACGAGGAGCATCCGAGCGGCGGGGTTATTTCCCCGCCGTTTTTTGTTTGCCGGTCTCCATCCCGAGATGATCCACCTCGAGCCCCAGCGTGCGGCCGGGGAAGCCGGCGGCGTCGAAATAGCGCTGGCTGCCGACGCGCTGGAAGTTCAGGACGGTGGTCAGGCCGCCTTCGGCCGGCTTGGATTTCATCGTGCCGGCATAGGCCTTCGGCACGGGGCCGTTGGGCATGGCTTCCGACATCACGCGGCCGACCAACTCTCCCTTCTGCGTCGCGCGCAGGCCCATCAGCCGGGCGGCCGTCATGCCGACATCCGCATTGCTGACCGGCAGCTCGTCGACGAAGCCGGCTTTGAAATCCGGACCGATCGCGGCCATGAAGTTCATGGTGTCGCCGCGGCTGAAACTGCCATGCATGCCCTGGCCCTGGCGCAGCACGGTGTCGGCGACCTGCACCGAGCAGTTGGTCGGGGCCTCGCCGCAATCGCTGGCATAGGAGCGGAAGTTGACGACGATCGACGGCGTCGGCGTCGCGGAGTTGCCGCGCAGGTTGATGGCCGACAGCGGCAAGGTGCCGGGGAAGCGGCCGAGCGAGTCCTCGACGAACAGGCCGGAGACGTAGTCCTGCTCGAGCAGCGCCTTGATGGTTTTCGCCGCCAGCTTCTTGTCCTTGTTCGGCAGATAGATCAGGTCGGAGCCGCCATTGGTGGCGACGACGAGATCGGGCTTGGTGGGATCCTTGCCGAGCACGCCGTTGCCGGCCTTGGGATGCTTGTTGCCTTCGACCTTCGCGTTCTTGTCGTTGGGGTCGAACAGCGGCAGGTCGAGCGCCTTGGCGAGGTCGAGCGCCAGGAAGCCCATTGGCAAAAAGTCCTTCGGCGTGTCGTCGTAGCTGACCTTGGCCGAGGGGCTGGTCTTGCTCTCCTTGGAGATGGTGGAGAAGCCATGGTCGGCGGAGACGATGATGTTGGTCGATGCGGCGAGCCCGAGCTCGTCGAGCGCCTTGCGGAGCTGGGCGAGGTTGGTGTCGGCGTTCTTGATGCCGGCCATCGAGGTCGGGCCGTTGATGCCGGGCTTGATCTGGTTGAGGCTGTCGCCGGTGTTGTGCTGGCTGCCGTCGGGGTCGCGCGACCAGAACACCAGCACGAACGGCTTGTTGCGCGCCTTGAACATCGGCAGCACCACCTTGGTGGCGACGTCGGCGAAATAGGCCTGCTGGGCGATGTTGGCGACCGTGGTCCCGGGCGTCTTGGCATCGCCCGCCTTGGAATTGTCACCGCGCGGCGGCGTGGCGGTGGGCAGGCCGGCCTTGGTCAGCGCGTCCTTCACCTCGTCCGACAGCCCCACGCCGTTCTTGCCGCCCGTGGAATCGTCGAACACGACCGAATGCAGGCCGGCCTTTTCGGGCTTGTCGGTGTGGTCGAACTGGTAGGTCGGGCCGACCTTGCCGATCGCCGCGGTGCTGAGGCCCTTGTCGCGGGCCATCTTCAGAATGGTCTCCTCGTTGAGATAGTCGCCCTTGAAATGCTCGTCGATGTCGCCGAGCACGGCGTCGTTCTCGATGAAGGGGACCACGGTGTCGCCGGCGGGGGCGGAGGTGTAGTTGGTCCAGATCGTGTTGGAGAACACGCCGGTGTCGCCGAGATAATGGCCGGTCGACATCGCCGAGCCGTTGGCCATGGTGAAGGTCGGGAACAGCGAGTGCGAGTTCTTGAAGTTGACGCCCTTGTCGCGGATCTCGGCCATGGCGGGGGCCGTGTCGGGATTGACCTTCAGCGCGCGCAGGCCGTCCGGAATGAACAGGATCAGGTTGCGCGGCGTGTTATTCTCAGCGGAGGCAAATCCGGTGGATAGCACTGTCAGTCCGGCGGACAGCAACACCAGTGAACGGCGCATCGAAATCTCCCTGCGAGGCGGCATGGCCGCAAAGCCGCGGCCCCCGGGGCCGCAACCCGCGGTCCCCGGTTCGTTTAGTTTCGCTGCGTGACCGTTTTGTTACAAGGCCTGTAACATCTGCAAGAGGGCTGGGGAGGGGGCTCGGTCTCGTGTCCCGGACGCGCTGCAACGTTCTTGCGCTGCTGCGCAGAGCCGGGACCCAAGACGCCTAGCGTTTGCTGCAACATGGGCCCCGGCTCTGCAGCGCACCGCCGAAGAGGGCGCTGCGCTGCGTCCGGGGCACGAGACCATCGTTTGAACACGCACCGTCTCAACACCGTCATTGCGAGCGCAGCGACTTGTCCGCCGAAGCCTCTTGGCGAAGGCGAAAGCAATCCACAATCGTTCCGCACCGACACTATCCGTCCCGTCATCCTGAGGTGCGAGGCGTGCGATGCGAATGCATCGCATGCGGAGCCTCGAAGGATGCGCGGCCGGGCTGGTGCAGCCGGGCTGTCGCCCTTCGAGGGCCGCTGAAGAAGCGGCCGCCCCAGGGTGACGGTCTGAGACGATGCAATGCGGCAACATTCGATACTCGCATGGCGCCCGCAGACACGGCTTCGCATCCTCGCGGCTCATCTCGCCCGAGCTTTGCTTCGTTGCCTTGCCCTCGATTGAACAAGGGCGCAGGGAAGGCCGGGAGCCGGTTGGCTCCCGTGGACCGCTATGCCAAGGGCAGACTGCGTGTGCTGCGCATAGCGGAGAACAGGGCAACCGGAGACATCCCGGCCTTCCCTGCGCAGTGGTTGGAACGGCTTATGGCGTGCTCTCCCCGGGAGCGTTGCACTATTGCCCCGTCGCCTTGCGGATGATTGATGTGTGGCCCGGTCGGACCACACATCGCCACAAGACTTGACGCCAGACTGCGGGCGCCAGGACCACACGATTTTGCCGTACGCCGATCACACCGGTCGTGTGCGCGATGGCCTCGCTCACGGTTGCCCGCCCTGCAAAACCCTTCGCGCCGATGCGATCTGCGTCCACCGCCGCCCGGCCCGCGTTCGTGACGATCGCGATACGCCCCTTGTCCTTGGGCCGGGTTGCCATGACACATACGCGCTTTCCGAATTTCGGTAAAGCGGAATATTTTCGCCCGTGCGCGTTGACCTACCCGTCGCGTGTTTTGCCCGCCGGGCAACACAAGGGATTGTGGCCGGCGGTCAATCCGGCGCGGTTTGCACCGGTGGCGTTTGAGCCGGCGCCTGCGCGGGCTTTGGCGCCGACGGATGGCGGTCAGACCTGGAGTGGTCAGACCTGGAGTGGTCAGACCTGGCTGGGTCAGACCTGGCGCGGTCAGCCCTGGCAAGATCGCGGCGGAGCGACAATGGCGCGGTGTGCAGGGCAAAGGCGATCGCGATCTGCGTCCGGTTCGAAAGCCGGTATTTGCGCATGATGTTGCCGATATGCGCCCGGACCGTGTTCTCCGAGATCTTCAGCTCGAAGGCGATGTTCTTGTTCTGCAGCCCTCGTGCGATCAGCAGCATCAGCTCTCGCTCGCGCGGTGTCGGCGTAATCGAATCCTTCGGATCCGGGCTCATGGGCTCCTCCCTGGTCGTCGGGCTGACTTGGCTGCTTTCGGCATCGTCTCACTCCGTTTTGAGCGCTTCGATCGGGCTGAGCTTGGATGCCTTGTGAGCGGGATAGAAACCGAAGATGAGGCCGGTGGCGATCGAGAAGGCGAGGGCAAGGCCGATTGCCTGACCGTCGATCGAGGTGACCCATCCCGCCATCCGGGCGACCGTCATCGAGAGCGTGACGCCGCCGAGGACGCCGATGGCGCCGCCGAGCAGGCAGAGCACCAGCGCTTCGCAGAGAAATTGCAGACGGATGTCCCGCATCCGTCCGCCGAGCGCGCGGCGGATTCCGATCTCCCGCGTGCGCTCGGTGACCGAGACGATCATGACATTCATGATGCTGATGCCGCCGACCAGGAGCGAGACCGAGGCGATGGCGACGAGCAGCAGCGCGACGGTGCGGATCGCACCCTGCTGCGCTTCCATCGCGGCGGCCGGATCCTGGACCTTGAAATCGTCCTCCTGGCCGGCGGGGACACGGTGGCGCTGCCGCAGCAAATTCTCGATCTCCGATCGCGCTCCCGCCATCTGTCCGTCGCCTGCCACCTTGGCGATGATGTAGGCAACCGAATCCCGGTTGATGTTGCTGGCGCTGCCGAGGAAACGCAGCTTGGCGGTGGCGAGCGGCACGAAGGCGACGTCGTCCTGCGCGGGGCCCTTGCGGTCGAGCACGCCGACCACCTCGAGTGGCACCTTCATGATCCGGATCTGCGCACCGATCGGATCGTCGCCGTCCGCGAACAGCTCGCGTGCGACCGTGCTGCCGAGGATCACGACCTTGCCCGCACCGGATTCTTCCGCGCCGGAAAAATAGCGGCCGCTCGCCAGCTGCCAGTCGCGCACCATGAAATGCCCCGTCGTCGTGCCGTTGATCGTCGTATTCCAGTTCTTGCCCTCGTGGATGACCTGCGCCGTTCCGGCGAGCGAGCCGGCCGCGGCCTGGATCTCCGGGATCTGCTCGAGGATGGCCTGCACGTCGCCTTCGGTCATGGTCAGCTTGCTGCCGTCCTTGAGACGCACGCCGCCCTGGTAGACCGCACCGGGGGTGATCATCAGCACGTTGGCGCCGATCGAGCGGATCTGCTCCTGCAGGCGAAGCTGGGCGCCGGCTCCGATCGCGAACACGGTCACGATGGAGGCGACGCCGATCACGATGCCGAGCATGGTGAGGAAGCTGCGCAGCGGATTGAGGCGCAAGGCGTGCAATGCGATCTGGAAGCCCTGGAGCATCGTCATGACACGGCGTTCCGTTTCGGCGGGGTCATGGCCTGGGTTTCATCGGCGACGAGCTCGCCGTCATGCAGGCGGATGGTGCGGCGGCACTGCGTCGCGATGCCGGGATCGTGCGTGATCATCACGATGGTCTGGCCGGTCCGGTTGAGCGCGGCGAACAGCGCCAGGATCTCGGCGCCGGTGCGGCTGTCGAGCGCGCCGGTCGGCTCGTCGGCCAGCACGATCAGCGGCGAGGCGATCAACGCGCGCGCAATCGCCACGCGCTGCTGCTCGCCGCCGGAGAGCTGCCGCGGGAAGTGGTGAGCCCGGTGCAGCATGCCGACGGCCTGAAGGCTCGCTTCCGCGCGGGCCAGACGTTCCTTGCGAGCGATGCCGCAATAGACCAGCGGCAGCGCGACATTCTCGATCGCATTGTGGCGGGCCAGCAGGTTGTAGGACTGAAATACGAAGCCGATGCTGCGGGCACGCAAGGACGACCGGCGATCTTCCGACAGGCCGGCGACGTCGGCGCCCTGAAGATAGACCGCGCCCTCGTTCGGCAGGTCGAGCAGCCCGATCATGTTCATCAAGGTCGATTTGCCGGAGCCGGACGGTCCCATCACGGCGACGATCTCGCCTTGCGCGATCTCGAAACTGACGTTGCGCACCGCGGTCACCGCGACCCCGTCGGTGCGATAGGTCCTGCTGACCGATTGGAGGCTGATGAGGGGCGGGGAGGCGGCGGTCATGATCCGAACCTGATGCCGAGAAATTCGAAGCCCGCCGGACGGATCGCCTGGCCGACGGCAACCTGGCTGCCCTCGTCGAGATCGCCGCTCTTGAGTGCGACTTGTTCGACGCCGGCCGCGCCCACCGTCACCGCGATGCGCTGGAGCGCGCCGCTCGCGGTGCGGACCCACACCCCGCTATGCGTGGCCGCTGGGTCCGGTCGCGTGCCGGAGGGCTGGAAGCGCAGTGCGGCGAGCGGCACCTTCAGAACGTCGTCCTGATGCTCGATCACGATCTTGACCAGGGCGGTCATCCCGGGGAGCAGCGCGCCGTCCAGATTGGAGGTCGCCAGGACCACGGTGTAGGTGACGACGTGCTGCTGGGTCTGCGGTGCCTTGCGCACCTGCCGCACCACCGCCTCGAAGCGGCGGTCCGGGTAGGCGTCCACGGTGAAATGGGCGCGCTGGCCAGGGGCGATGCGCCCGATATCGGCTTCGTCGACCTGGGCATGGATCTCCATGTCCTCCAGGCGATGGGCCACCACGAAGGTGGTGCGCGATTCCAATCCGACCGCGAGCGTCTGGCCCTCGTTGACGAACCTGCCGACGACGACGCCGTCGATCGGCGAGCGGATCACGGTGCGGTCGAGATCGGCCTGGGCCGCGGCGAGAACGGCCGCCTTCTCCGGCACGGCCATGCGGGCCTGCTGCAATTCCGCCTCGATCCGGCGGACGTCGGCCTGCGCGCCTTCCACCGAATAGGAGTTGAGGGACATCAGGACCTCGGCCTCGCGCTCCTGGGCGAGGCGCGCGGTGAACTCGGTCTGCGCGTCGTCGACCGCCGTCGTCGCCACCACGTTCTGCGATTGTAGCGCCAGCTTGCGCTGCAGGGTCTTCTGCGCCGAGCTCTTGACCGCCTGGGCGCTTTCCAGCTTGGCGGCGAGCACATCCCGGCTGCCGCGCGCGTTTTGCAGGTCGATCCGGGCGCGATCGAGCTTGGCCCTGGCGATGTCGACCAGGGAATTGGCGACCGCCAGCGAAGCCTTGGCTTCGTCGACCTTGGCTGCGAAGCTGCGCGGATCGATCAAGGCGAGCGGCTGATCCTTGGCGACGGTGTCGTTGAAATCGACATAGACCCGGGCGAGCTGTCCGGACAATTGGGAACCGACCTCGATCGTCTTGACCGGCTGCAGGGCACCCGTGACGGTGACGGTCTGCTCGATGCTGCCGCGCTGGATCGCGGCATAGCGGAACAAGGGCGCATCCGACCCAAAGGTCGGGACGTCTCGGCCGGCCGGCACGAGCAGGCGCCGGGTCGAGTCCAGGGCATGCGAGGCCCGCTCCGCGGCGCTCCCGGCCACGCCGGTGATGGCGGCGGGCCCGGCGATCGTGATCGCGGCGAGGCCGCACGCAGTTCCGAGCAAGGCAATGACTGGTACAAATCGCATATCAAAAACCCGCCTCTTTGAAATGGCTTCGCTGGCGGCACGGACTGAGATCGCGCTATGGTTGTAAATCCCCCAGAGCAATAGCGATCGTGAGTATGTCGCCGCAGCCGGGGGCGACGGTCGGGTGCGCCTGATGATCCAGAAGTAAAATCGTGGGCTGCGACTTTTCGTGATTTGCTGCGGATGCATACGAAGCGTATCGATATGACGCGCGCGGTATCGAACTCGACAAGCTGACTGGCCGTCCCGTCTGCTCCGGCGAAGCGGACGGTGCCCGGCGTTCAGATCGGCACATGAGTGGCGATGCATGACGCAGCTGGCGACACCGCGATCTCGACACCGGACTGCACGACACCGGATTGCCACATTCTCGCGATCATGCGCTGCCTGGCGGCGGACGGCGGCGCGCTCGATTCATTCCAATCACGAAGCCCGATATGTGAACGCCTTCACTCGTCACGAACGGGTGTTGGCCCTAAGACGTCGAACCGGCGGACCGATGCGATTCACGAGGTCCCCGCATATTCATCCAAGCACATTGTTTCCGCTTGCAAGAAGAATGGATGGCTCGTTGCTTGCTCATCGAGCCCCAAGCCGGGGAGTCCGTTGCCATGAGTTCAGGTCAAGCCATAGTTTATGTCGTTGACGACGAGATTCAGATTCGAACCGCGATCGGAAGTCTCTGCGAGGAGACCGGACACCAGGTGAAGCTGTTCGCCTCGACGGAAGAATTCCTCGCGGAGGATATCTCGCCCGGGCCTTCGTGCCTCGTGCTCGATGTTCGCTTTCCCGGGACGTCACCGACCGGCCTCGAGCTTCAGCGCCGGCTCGCCGAGACGGGCGTGCCGATCCCGATCGTCTTCATCAGCGGCCATTCCGACGTCCGCGTCTCGGTCGAAGCCATGAAGCGCGGCGCGGTCGAGTTTCTGCCGAAGCCGTTTCGCGAGCAGGAGATCCTCGACGCGATCAGGCACGGCATCGAACGCGATCGCAGGCGGCTGGAACGCGAAGACAGCGTGCGCGAAGCGCGCCAGCGCGTCGACACGCTGACGGCGCGTGAGCGTGAGATCATGCTGCTGATGGCCGAAGGGCTCGTCGCCAAGCAGATCGCGGCGCGGCTTGGCGTGAGCGAAGTGACGGCGAAGGTCCACCGCGCCAGGATGATGCGAAAGCTGGAGCTGCGCACGCCGATCGAGGTGGTGCGGCTGATCGACAGCATGGGGCGCGAAGCGCAGACGACGCGCGCAGGCGCTGGATAGCGCCGCTGCCGGGCCTTCGCGCGCCGAGATTTCGCGCAGGCGTCTAGTCCGTACCGATTAGCATGAACTGCAGTCTGTCGCGCAGGCCACGATCGGTTCACAGTATCCCTACGATGTCGGCCTCTTCCAAGACGGCATCCGTACTCAGTCAATCAGACAACTTGGCCAGAAAGGGATACTCCATGCGCAAATTGTTTTTTGCTTCCGTTGCATTGTTCGCCCTGTCCTCCGCCGCGCAGGCCGCCAACACCTCGACCACGGTGCAGGTCGGCGTCGTGAACGGCTCGTCCGTCACGCAGAACGGCCTCACCAACGACAGCTCGTCGACCAGCCAGCTCGGCCTCGTGAATACCGCGAGCACGATGCAGGGCACCGGTTCGGCCTCGCTCAACAACGCCAGCACGGTGAACCAGATCGGCGTGCAGAACTCGGCGACCACCGGCCAGGTGGCGTTCGGCAACAACGGCAGCGCGATCACCCAGAACTCGTTCGGGCCGCCCGCGCTGCAGAACAACGCCGCCGCCGTCGGCCAGCTCAGCGTGTTCGGCGTCAACGGCAGCACCGTCTCGCAGACGGCGCACTGAACCACGCAACCGTTTGGCCGGACGCACCCAGTTGCGGTGCGTCCGGACCATTCTCGAATGCACCGCAACCGGCCGGCCGATCAATTGCGATGGCCCGCTTATTCTCGCGGAGGAAATGACATGCGGATCACCTATTTCATTGCAACGGTCGCAGCGCTCGCTGCGTTGACGGCCACCGATGCACAGGCGGGCAACTCGGCCAGCGTGCTGCAATTCGGAAACACCAACACTTCGTTCATTTCGCAGAGCGGCGGTACCAGCAACAATGCCACGACGCTGCAGTTCGGCGCGACCAACACTGCGACGACGTTGCAGACCGGCTCGCTCCTCACCGTCAACAATTCGGTGATCGGGCAGGGCGGCACGACCGCGACGGCGTCGAACACCGCGCTAACCGGCCAGGTCGGCGGCTCCAATTCGAGCCTGATCGGCCAGATCGGCGCCAACAACATGGCCGGCGTCGGACAGCTCGGAATCCTGAACGGCTCCACGATCATCCAACAGGCTCCGTGAGCCGATCCGAAGTGGCGAGGCATGTCATGAAACATCATTTGGGATGCGCGGGCGCCGTCATGCTCGCTCTATGCCCGGTCGGCGCCGGGCCAGCCCGCGCCCAGACCGCCGACATCAAGACCATCGTCTCGGTCGGCGGGCCGCCGGTCGTGCTGAATCAGAACAGTCAGCTCAACATGGCGGGCGTGTTCATGATCGGCGGCAGCACCAGTGCGACCGTGACGCAGAACGGCGTCAACAATGCCACCGGCGTCCTGCAATTCGGCGGGACGAATTCCGCATCGATCGGGCAGACCGGAGCGAACAATCTCGCTTTCGTCGGTCAGACCGGCCAGTCGGCGAGCAGCCTGATATCGCAGCTCGGCACGATGAACGCGGGCACGGTGGCGCAGTTCGGCGCGGTCAACCATTCCACGATCGTTCAGACCGGTCCGTAAATCGCGTGTCAACTGATCGGCGTCGGCAAGCAGCGGGGAAACGCGATGCGATGCGGCAGACAGGTTTTGAGGCACGCTTTGGCCGTGCTGGCGTTGCTTGCGGCCGCCGCGTCGGTGACGCAGGCGAGCGCCGGGTCGGTCCAGCGCAGCGTGACGAACCGGAACGTGACCATCGAAACGATCGTGCAGTTCGGCAACGACGTCCAGCCCGTCACGATCGAGGAGAACAGCCGCATCAACATCGCGCGGGTGATCCAGATCGGCGGCACCGGGACGGTGGATGCGACCATCATCCAGAACGGCACGCGTAACTATGCCAATGTGATCCAGGTGGGCGGCACCACCAACGCGATCGTCGGTCAATCCGGTGTGAGCAACACCGCCGACATCACCCAGGTCGGCAATTCAACCAACGCGCTGCTGCTCCAGATCGGAGACATGAACACGGGAGCCGTGAGGCAGTTCGGGCGTTTCAACTGGCTGGCGATCTTTCAGTTCGGCAGATGATGGAGGCGTGACATGAGATTGCTGCTGCTCGCATCCGGAATAGGACTCATGAGCGTGATCGCGGCCGCGCCGGCTGGCGCTGCCGACGGTCACACCACGGTGGTCCAGGACGAGAACGGCACGTCGGTGATCACCCAGAGCGGCGATCCGGCGCAGGCCGAGGTCAAGATCGAGAAGGAGCCCGGGCGTACGACGGTCTATCGCCGCAGCGGCGGCAACACGGCGATCGTGACGCAAAGCACCGGGCAAGTCCCAGGAAACATGCAGGACATGCTCGACTGGCTGCGCAAGCAGCAGGGTCGTTGACGCAGGAAGGCCCACCGCCCGGTTTCGGACGGTGGGCCTCGTGTCGCGCGGTCACTACCAGCGATAGCCGCCGGTCAGCGTGCCGTTGTTGTTGCCCTCGGGGCCGACGTCGCCCTGTGTCGAGCTCGGGGTCGGATGATTGCTGCCGTTGATCGCGCCATAGCGCCCCGCGACATCGGGATAGTAGGCGCGCGGCTGAACCGGCTCGTAAGCGGGCGCGGTGCGATCCCAGCCCACGCGCGGGCCGTTCCAGCCGTAGCCCTGTGCCGAGGCGGCTGCCGTGCCGGCGACGAGTGATGCCGTGATCAGGCAGAGGAGTTTCGACTTGTTCTGCATTGGAGATGCTCCTTGCTTGTGTCGGGAGCCAACGGTTGCAGTGCGGGAGCGTTCCGGAACCGGCTCGGCGGCAGCGATCAACTCCGATCAACTGGTTATGAAGGGTGTGTCCCGGAACGAAGCAGGAGAGGCGGCAAGGCGGGCGTCTTGCCGCAGCGGTTCCACGGTTAATCCCGTGCCTTAACCAACAATTAATTATAGGTTTGCGGGCGGGCGACGGCCCGGCCTAGCGTAGCTGCGGGGAGCCGCCGAAGCCAAACGAGTTGGTGCGTATCATGATGTCCAGATCATATGGGGCGCTGTTCGCCTCGCTCAGCGCTGCCGCGCTGCTCCTTCCCGCCAATGACAGTTTTGCCAGAGCCGGCGTGCAGCACGGCGTGACGGCTGCGCCGTCCGGCGCAATGGCGCGTGCGCCGATCGGGCCGGGAGCGCGCTTCCATCGGCGGAATAATCCCTGGGTCTACTGGCCGGGCGGCGGCGGGTTTTTCTACGACGGCGCCGGCTACAGCCAGCCCTTCGCGGATGCCGCCCAGCCGGTGTCCACCGACGTGCGCTACACCTACACCTATGACGTTCCCTGGGACTGGACGCATCGCTTCCCGCCGAACGTCGTGCCGTCCGACCGGCCCTATGTGCCGAGCTGCCCGACGGAGCAGGTGACGGTGCCCGGCCGCGGCGGCAGCGAGCACACCGTCAACATCATGCGCTGCTACTAGCCCAATTCGAAGCTGGTCACGCCGAAGACGCGGTCGATACGCAGCGGCGCGATCGGCCCCGTGTACATCCGCGCGGTCTCGAACACCGGCTTGAGGCCGAGCGCTTCGGCGAGCGCGATCGCCTCGCCATTGACGGCGGGGACGTCGAGGAAGACTTCGCCGATATCGGCGCTCGCGAGCAGGGCCTGGACGATCGCCTCCGCCGCCGCGCGGTCGTCCGCGACGAGCGGGCCGATCTTGTGCCCGGTCCGGCACGGCCGGATCACGCCCCACGCGGCGAGCTTGCCGTCGCGCAAAAGCGCGCGGCCGGCATGGCCTGGCGTGCTGATCCAGGCGCGCAGGAACGCGCTGCGCCGGGTCGGGAAGACGGTGGCGTCGTCGGCTTCCACATTTGCAAACGGGATTTTGTCGAGTGCGACGACATCGGCAGGCGGCTTCACGGGCGCGGTCACGATGCCGCCATAGCGGATATTGGCGTAAGCGAGCTGGAAGCCGGACTTTTTGTAATTGTCCTGCTGCGCGACCACGCCGTCGAGCCCGATCACGCGCTTGCCCGCATGCGCGATCGCCGCGTTCCAGATGCGCAGGCCGTGGCCGGAGCCGCGCAATTCTGCGCGCACGATGTAGAATCCGAGGAAGGCGAAGCGGTCGTCGTAATTGACGCAGGAGACGGTCGCGACCGGCTCGCCGTCGATCTCGCCGACGAAGAAGCCTTGCGCATCGGGCACCGCGAAGCTGGCTGCGTCGCAGAGGCCCGGATTCCAGCCCTCGGCCGCGGCCCAGTCGATGGCGAGGGAGATCTCCTCGGGGCGCAAATTGCGGATGTGCAATTCGCTCATGATGGATGCCTCCGGCGGTGGACCAGCCGGCAGCTCCGGCTGTAGAAGGCCTCATGATAGGCTGAGCCAGTGGCTCGCCTCAACTGAAGGGATGACCGATCATGGCGGCAGAGAAGGTTGCGCTGGTTACCGCCGGCGGCAGCGGCATGGGGGCGGGAGCTGCGCGGCGGCTGGCCGCGGACGGGTTTCGCGTCGCGATCCTGTCGTCCTCCGGCAAGGGTGAGGCGCTGGCCTCCGAACTCGGCGGGCTCGGCGTCACCGGCTCGAACAAGGAGAACGACGATCTGAAGCGTCTGGTCGACGGCGCCATGGCAAAGTGGGGACGGATCGACGTGCTGGTCAACAGCGCCGGCCACGGGCCGCGGGCACCGATCACCGAGATCACCGACGAGCAGTGGCACGCCGGCCTCGACACTTATCTCTTGAACGTGATCCGCCCGACGCGGCTGGTGACGCCGATCATGCAGGCGCAGAAGGGCGGGACCATCATCAACATCTCGACGGCCTGGGCGTTCGAGCCGAGCGCGATGTTCCCGACCTCGGCGGTGTTCCGCGCCGGGCTCGCCGCCTTCACAAAGATCTTCACCGACGCCCATGCCGCCGACAACATCCGCATGAACAACGTGCTGCCGGGCTGGATCGACAGCCTGCCGCAGCAGGATGCGCGCCGCGACAGCGTGCCGATGAAGCGCTACGGCAAGGTCGAGGAGATCGCGGCGACGATCGCGTTCCTGGCCTCCGACGGCGCGGCCTACATCACCGGTCAGAACATCCGTGTCGACGGCGGACTGACGCGTTCGGTCTGAGGCACGCCGAGTCGAATCGTATCTTCGCGGCCTTGTCGTCATGCGACAGCGGCGTGCGCTGCACGTCGTTGATGAGGGCTGATCTGTGGCCCTCCAGTCACACTCATCATTCGTTCGTACGATCTGCGATGCACACTACGTCACAGTCCCGATGAACTTCGCCGCAGCCCAAGACGACTGGCAGCGCACGTCCTATTCCCGATTTGCGCCGGACGCCGTCGCACAATGAAACGCGAGTTCATCGCGTGGGCAAGGAGACTGGAATGAACAAGTTTTTGCTGGCGATCGCTTCGGTTGTCTTGGGGACCGCGTCCGCTCAGGCGGCCGACCTCGCGGCGCATTACACCAAGGCGCCGGTGATGGCGCCGGTCTATAACTGGACCGGCTTCTACGTCGGCGGCAATGTCGGCGGGCAATGGGGCAGCGCGAACCCGGCCACCACCACGCTGTTTCCGGTGGCCGCCTATTTCGCGGATTCGAGCGTGACTGCCATCGGCGCGGTGGGCGCCCAACACATCAACAGCTCCGGCGTGACCGGCGGCTTGACCGCCGGCTACAACTGGCAGGTCAACAACGCCGTGCTCGGCCTCGAGGGCGACATCAATTATTTCGGCTTCAAGGGCAGCGCGACCAGTACGGCGGTGTATCCCTGCTGCGCGCCGAGCACCTTCACCGTCAATTCGTCGGTCTCGGCCGATTGGCTCGCCACCATTCGCGGCCGCATCGGCTTCCTCGCCACGCCGAGCTGGCTGATCTACGCCACCGGCGGTGCCGCCATCGCCGAGGTCAGGGGCAATTTCAGCTTCACCGACACCTTCGCAGGCGCGACCGAGTCCGGGGCGATCCGCGACACCCGCGTCGGCTGGACCGCGGGCGTCGGCGGCGAGTATGCCGTGGGCAATGGCTGGTCGTTGAAGGCCGAATATCTCTATGTCGATCTTGGTCGCAGCAGCGTGACCAGCAACAATCTCAATATCGGTGTGGCGTTGCCGGCCCAGACCTTCACGCATTCGGTCGATCTCAAGTCGAACATCGTGCGCGTCGGCGTGAACTACAAGTTCGGCGGACCCGTCGTCGCCAGGTATTGATCTGTCCCGGTCCCATCCTGGCGTGGAAAGCCCCGGCTCGGCCGGGGCTTTCTGTTTTGAATCTCAGCTTGCATGCGATGCCAGCAGCCGCGCCACGGCCGGCAATATCTTGTAGCGGGCGATCTCGTGCGGATACTCGCCGCGATTGGCGAGCAGGACGATGGCGATCCGCCGCGCCGGCACGAGGCCGATATAGCCCGAGGCGTTGTTGAGGCCGCCCGGCTTGTCGACGACGGTGGCGTCGGGGAGATGCACGGTCTCCCAGGCCATGGCCTGTCCGAATTTCTCGTCGACGCGAAAGGTCTCGTGCTGGGTCATCCGCAGCGCCTCGCGCAGATGCGGATCGATCGCGCGGCCGTCGACGTAGGCCGCGACAAACGTCGCGAGATCCCGGGCGGAGGCGAACATCTGGCCGGTGCCGGGAAAGTTGAAATAGCTCTGCTGGCCGCCGATGGGGCCGATCGCCATGCCCTGGTCGGAATAGCCCCGGACCACGCGCTGCATCCAGGCCTCGTCCATGACGGCGCGATTGTCCGCACCGCGCTCGGGGATGAAGGTGGCGTCCATGGCGAGGGGACGGAGAATGCGGTTCCGGATCAGCGTACGGATCGGCTTGCCGGTGCTGCGCTCGAGCGCGAGCTGCAGCACCACATAGCCGGCATGGGTGTAGACGCGCTGCCGGCCGGGCGCGATGCCGGGCGCCGGCGCGAAGGCGTTCAGCATGGCGACGAACTGCTCGCGCGTGTACTGCTCGTCCGGCCAGGGCGGATGGTCGGTCGGCAGCAACAGCCCCGAAGTATGCGTGACAAGCTGGCCGACGGTGACGTTGCGGATATAGGGGCCGTCCAGCTCGGGCAGGTATTTCGGCAGACGGTCGTCAAGCCGCAGCTCGCCGCGCTGCAAGCCGAGCGCGACAAGCGTGGCCTCGAACGGTTTTCTCAACGAGGCGAGATTGAACAGCGTGTCCGGCGTCACTGGCCGTTTGGTGGCGTCATCGGCATGGCCGTAGGTGAAGAACTCGACATGGCGGCCGGCATAGAGCGCAGCGGCGAGGCCGCCCGCATGATCGGGTGTCGCGGTCGGCGCCAGCTCGCTCGCAACGATGTCGCGCATCTGCGCGATCATGTCGGAATCCGCGGATGCACGGCGCGGCCGAAGCGCGATCGCAAGCGGAACGAGAACGGCCCGGGCGAAGCTTCGCCGGGTGATCGGAGACGAGGTGAGAACAGGTGGCACGGGCTCTGATGAACAATCATGGTGCGCCCCCGGATAGTGTTTAGCGGGGAGGGCGCGAGGCCCCAATTCACGATTGCGCGTTGTGGGTTCCGTATCGCGAAGCTCGCCGCACGGTAGCCCGGATGGAGCGCAGCGCAATCCGGGGCGGTCGTTTTCGGGGCGAAGGACCCCGGATTGCGCTGCGCTCCATCCGGGCTACGGCACTTCCTGATTTAACTTAGCCGATTGGCTAACAATTATTGACGCCGGCTTCCAGGCGTGTATAGTTAGCTGTATGGCTAACCAATTATCCCAGCTCGACCAGGTCTTTTCCGCGCTTGCCGATCCGACGCGACGGGCCATCGTGATGCGGTTATGTGCGGGGGAGGCATCGGTCGGCGAGCTCGCCGATCCCTTCGACATGGCGCTGCCGAGCTTCATGAAGCACATCCACGTGCTGGAGACGAGCGGGCTCGTGCTGTCGGAGAAATCCGGCCGTGTGCGAACCTGCCGGCTCAGCCCGGATGCGCTGCTGGGCGCGGAAGACTGGTTCCAGCAGCAGCGCGCGATCTGGGAGGCGCGGCTCGACCGGTTCGAAGCCTATGTGATGAAGCTCAAGAAAGAGAAGGAGCAGGCGGCCGCCAAACGACCGTCCCGCACAACCAAGAAGAAAGGTTCTTGACGATGACGAATTCTGCCAACCCCGCTCTGTCGCAATGGTCGCTCGACCGCGAGATCGTGATGTCGCGCGTGATCGACGCGCCGCGCGATCTGGTGTTCGAGGCGTGGTCCGATCCCAAGCATCTGCCGCAATGGTTCGGGCCGAAAGGGTTCAAGATCGAGACTTTCGAGATCGACGTCCGGGTCGGCGGCGTCTGGCGCTTCAACATGATCGGCCCCGACGGCACGGTCTATCCGAACCGCATGCGCTTCCGCCGCATCGAACGGCCGTCGCTGATGGAGATGGATCACGGCGTCGACCAGGACGAGGATCCCGGCATGTTCCGCTTCACCGTCACCTTTGCCGAGCAGAGCAACGGCAAGACCGTGCTGATGATGCGCCAGCTGGCCTCGAGCACCGCGCAGCGCGACGGCATGATCGGCTTCGGCGCCGTCGAATACGGCTATCAGACGCTCGACAAGCTCGCGGCCTATGTGGCGGGCATGAAGGGTTAAGCCAGGACAAGCCCGGCCATGACGAGAGGAGTGGGGAAGGGCGCCTGACCCGCATCCTCACTCCTTCGCCTCGTCCGTCACGATGTCGCCGAGCTTCTGCCAGCGCTGGCCGTCGAACTGCACCATCTGGAACTGCTTGTTGACGCGATAGTCGGTCGGCGACGTCGTGACCGAGATGCCGGGCAGCGTCAGGTCGAGCACGACGTTCTTGAGGTTAGCCGCCTGACGCATCACGTTCTCGCGCGTCAGATCGTCGCCGCATTGCTGCAGCACCTGCACCAGCAGCTGGGCCGTGATGTAGCCGTAGACGTTCAGGTTCGAATCCTTGTCGCCGTCGGGATAGTACTTCGCCATGAAGGCGAGGTAGCGCTTCATGCCGGCATCGTCCTTCCATTCGGGATCGGCGGCATCCTTGACATAACCGACGCTGACGACGCCCTTGGAATTGTCCAGGCCCGCCGGTTTCAGCACGGCGCTGACCGAGGAGGCGTTGATGTCGATGATGTGCAGCGGCTTCCAGCCGATCTCCGAGACTTTCTTGATCGCCTGCGCCGCCTGTTTCGGCGTCGTCGCGCTGAACAGCACGTCGGCTCCGGCATCCTTCAGCCGCAGGATCTGCGAGTCGATCGTCGGCTCGGTGATCTCGTAGGACGTTTCGGCCACGATCATGTTGGCCTTGCCGCCGAGACCGGCCTTGAGGCCGGCGAGATAATCCTTGCCGAGGTCGTTCTGGTAGAGCACGCCGATCTTCGCATTCGGGTGGTTCTTCAGGAGGTATTGCGCGTAGATCCGACCCTCGACGAGGTAAGAGGGGTTGAAGCCCATGGTCCAGGGAAAGTTCTTGGGATCGGTGAAGCGCGCCGCGCCGGTCGCGGCAAACAGCTGCGGGATCTTCTTGGCGTTGAGGTATTTCTGCACGGCGACGTTGGGCGCGGTGCCGATGATCTGGAACGTCAGCAGCACCTCGTCGCTTTCGACCAGCCTGCGGGTCTGCTCCACGGTTTTCGGCGGCGAATAGGCATCGTCATACTGGATCAGCTCGATCTTGCGGCCGTTCACGCCGCCCTGGTCGTTGATCATCCTCATATAGGCGGCCTGGGTCTTGCCGATCACGGCGTAGGCCGACGCCGGGCCGCTGAGCGGCACGGTCTGGCCGACCTTGATCGCGGTGTCGGAGGCGCCGGCATCGTATTTCTTCTGCGCATGTGCTGGTGCGATCGACATCAGCACGGCAAGCGCGGTGACCGCGACGCGATCGAGAAGACGGTTCTTCATGTTCATTCCCTGTTCGCTTTGGGTCATTCGCCCTTGAGGCCGGCGTCGCGGATCAGCTTGGTCCATTTCTGCGTCTCGGCGTCGATGAATTGGCCGAATTCGGCCGCGTTGCCGGCGCGCACTTCGAGGCCTTGAGCGGTCAGCTTGTCCTTGATGGCGGGTTCGGCGAGCGCGCGCAGGATCTCGGCCTGAAACTTGTCGACGACCGCGCGCGGCGTCGTGGCGGGCGCCATGAAGCCGTACCAGCCGGCGGCGGCGACGTTGGGAAAGCCCTGCTCGCGCAAGGTCGGCGCCTGCGGATAGAGCGCGCTGCGCTCGGGTGAGGCGACACCGAGCACCGTGAATTTGCCGCTCTGGATGTAGGGCAGTGCGGTCGGCAGCGCCGTCAAGGTGGCATCGACGCGGCCGGCGAGCAGCTCGGTGTAAGAAGCGGCATCGCCCCGGAACGGGATGTTGAGACCTTTCACGCCAGCGTCGCGGAACAGCAGCTCGCCCGCAAGATGCGGCTGCGAGCCGGCACCGGGAGAGGCGAAGGTCAGCCCGTCCGGTTTCGACTTTCCGTAGGCGATCAGCTCGGGGAGCGTCTTGAACGGCGCATCGGCGCTGATGATGAGAAACAGCGGCGCGACCACGACCATCGCGACCGGCTGCAGATCCTTGCGGTCATAGGTCAGCTTGCCGAACAGCGCCTCGGCGGTGGCGTAGGGCGCCGCGACGTAGAGCAGGGTGTAGCCGTCACCCGGCGCATGGGCGACCATGTCGTTGGCGATGCGGGTGCCGGCGCCCGGCTTGTTCTCGACGATGAACTGCTGATGCAGGCTGCGGCCGAATTCCTCGGCCAGCAGGCGCAGCGAGATGTCGTTGGAGCCGCCGGGCCCGTAGGGCGAAATCAGCCGCACCATGCGCGAAGGCCATGCGTCTTCGGCCCGGGCCGTCAGGCTCGAGCTGGCGACGAGGCCGCCTGCGATGGTGCCCAGCAGGGTTCGTCGTGTGACCTCAAATGATGCCACGATCTTCTTCCTCCCTTTTGTTTTCCGTCTTCTTGTTAGTTTCAGATCACCTTTTGCTCGGTGAGCCGTTCGATTTCCTGCTCCGTCAGGCCGAGCCAATTCCGAAAGACCTCGTCGTTGTCCTGGCCGACGTCGCCTGCGGCGTGACGCATGCGCGTGGGATCGACCGTGAAGCGCGGAACGACGTTGGTCATGGCAACCGTGCCGAAATCCTTGTCGGGCACGCGGGTGATGACGTCGCGCGCCCGCATTTGCGGGTCGTCGGCGATCTGGTCGATCGAATAGATCGGGGCGAGCGTGCCTTGCGCGGCATTGAATCTCGCGAGGACCTCGTCGAGGGGATGGGCGGCGCACCAGCCGGCGAAGATGTCGTTGAGTTCGGCGGCGTGCTTGACGCGCCGGTCGTTGGTGGCGAAGCGCGGGTCGTCGATCAGGTCGGGCCGCTCGATCGCCCGGCAGTTCGCCGCAAACAGCGCGTTGGTCGAACCCGCGAGCGTCACCCAGCGATCGTCGCTGGTGCGGAACACGGCGGCCGGCGCCGAATAGCCGTTGGCATTTCCGATCCGGCTGCGGACGGCGCCGAGCTGGTCGTGCTCGATGGCGAGGACGTCGAGCAGGCGGAAGGTGGCTTCCGTCAGCGAAAGATCGATCTCCTCGCCGGGCGCATCGGGATCGCGCGCCCGTTTCCACAGCGCCGCGAGCGCGCCGACGGCGCCGAACAAGCCGCCGATCGAATCCCCGATGGGGTAGCCGGGATGGGTCGGCTCGCCGTCGCTCTCGCCGGTGATGTAGGTGAGCCCGCCCATGGCTTCGAAGATGCGGGCGAAGCCGGGCCGCTCGCGATAGGGGCCATCCTGCCCGAAGGCGGTGGCGCGCAGAATCACGAGGCGCGGCTGGATCGACCACAGCACCTCCTTAGGTAAGCCCCAGCGGTCGAGCGTTCCCGGACGAAAATTCTCGATCAGCACGTCGAAGCGCGGAAGCAGCTGCTTGAACAGTGCAAGCCCGTCCGGTGCGCGCAAATCGAGCGTGGCGAACTTCTTGTTGCGATTGGCCGCCTTCCACCATAGCGGCTTGCCGTCCTTGAACGGCGGAAACGCCCGCACGCCGTCGCCGTGCCCGGGCATCTCGATCTTGAGCACGTCCGCGCCGTAGTCGGCCAGCAGCGTTGCGGCGAACGGTGCGGCGATGATCGTCGCGATGTCGAGAACCTTCAATCCCTCGAGTGGTCCAGCCATGTCATGTCCCGGCGCTTGTGATTTTCTTGGTTTTGCGCGGCGGCGTGTGCTCTGCCTGCCCGACGATGGCGCGGATGCTGTCGGCGAGCGCCGCGATGCGCGGGCCGATCTCGCTCTCCAGCTGGCCCGGCTGGAGGCGGAACGCGGGGATGCCGCAATTGATCGAGAACGACTGCCTGGATTCGCTGACGTGGAACAGCGGCGCGGCGACGGCATGGATCGAAGCCATGTACTCGCCCCAGCAGGTGCAGAAGCCGCGGCTTTTGCATTGCGTGATTCCGGCGCGGTATTTGTCACGGAAGGCCGACCATAACTCGGCGTCTTCGGCGGCGATGTTCCGTTCGAGCCGCTCTGCATCTGATGGCGGCAAGGTCGCTGCCGCGGCGCGTCCCATCGCGGTCATCACCACGGGGATCGGCATGCCGATGTCGGGCGCGTGCGGTCCGACATCGCCGGAGCGCGCGGTCTCGACATAGATCATCGAGGTGGCGTCGAGCAGGCCGATCGAGACCGTGCCGCGGACGCTGAGCGCCAGCTCCTGCATCATCGGCCGCGCAACCTGGCGGAATTGCATCCCGGCAAGCAGGGGATGGGCGATCCGCAGCGCCCGCGCAGCAACGCGGTACTTGGCCCGCTCGGCGTCGTAGCGGAGGTAGCCGAGCTCGGCCAGCGTGTGGGTCAGCCGCGCCACCGTCGGCCGCGGGATGCCCGTCAGCGTCGACAGCTCCATGTTGCCGAGCAGCGTGCTGCCGGCCTTGAACGCTTCGAGCACGACAAGCCCCTTCGCCAGCGTCGTGGCGAAGGCGGCGTCATCGACACTTTCCGCCAGCACGGCCGCGGCGGAGGAGGGCGGATGTCGCGGCTTGGATGAGTCTGTCCGGGCCATTCCCGAATATCAGACGGGGCTCGCGTCGCTGTCCAATAGATTCGTCAAACCTCTACAAATTGTCCGGTATGTGGACAGGGCGTCTGCCTCGAAGTTTGCGCTGAGGAACGCGCCGGACCGGCCGACCACACGGATTTTTGTCGTGATTGCATGCCGTCTTGTGACAGGATTATTACGTCGGCATGTCAGATCGATAATTCTTGGAGCGGTTCATGTTGCAGTGGCAGGCGCGGTCAAATCCCCTCGCGTGGTGGTGGGGGTCGCTCACGCTCGTGAGCAGCGCCAACATCCTGGTCTGGTTCATGCTGTATCGCGAATTCTACCCGACGCCCTCCAGCAGCTTCGGTGGCGGCTCGGACATCGGGCTGATGTTCCTGTTGTGCGCCGGCTATGTGTTCGGCTGCGCGTTCCGCTCGGTGCTGCCGCGCGCCGACGTGCAGCGCATCTGCCTGTTCGACACCTGGCTGTCGAGCGTCGTCGTCGGCCGCACCGTCGCAACCGTGGCCGAGCTCTGCTTCGTCGCGCAATGGGCCATCATCCTGCATCAGCTCAGCAAGATGACGGGCGCGGAGACCGCGGCGAACATCGCGCTCGTGATCGTGCCGATCATCATCATCGCGGAGTGCTTCTCCTGGTACGCGGTGGTGACGACCAACTTCCTCTACAACGCGATCGAGAACTCGCTGTGGGCGGTGACCTTCTTCCTCGCCGGCATCGCGCTGTGCCGCCTGATGCCGGAATTCCAGGGCGTGGTGCGCTGGGCGCTGGTGTCGGGCATCGTCGGCATCGCCTGCTTCCTCGCCTTCCTCGTCACCGTCGACGTTCCCATGTATCTCAGCCGCTGGCGGGCAGGGCACGCCGAGGGCAACAGGCTCCTGGGCTTTCTCGAAGGCCTGCATGATGTCTCGACGCGCTGGGTGGTGACCCACGACATCGCACATTGGAAGGGGGAACTGACCTGGATGTTCCTGTATTTCAGTGCCGCGGTGTGGTCGAGCCTGGCGCTCTGCGCGCTCTATGCGATGGAAGGCCAGCTGGTACGTTATCTGGCGTAAGCGGCTACTTGCCGACCAAGCCGCATTTGCTGCGGTCGAGCGGGCGGAAGGCCTGGTCGGGCGGGATGGTCGCGACCAGCTTGACGAAATCCCAGGGGCCTTTGGACTCCTGCGGCGTCTTGACCTGGACCAGATAGAGATCGTGCACCATGCGCTGGTCTTCGCGGATGCGGCCGTTGGGCGTGTAGGCGTCCGACACCGGGGTCGCCTTCATCCTGGCCATCACGGTTGCGCTGTCGTCGGAATCGGTGTCCTTGATCGCCTGCAGATAATGGCGCACGGCGGAATAGACGCCGGCCTGGATCTGCGACGGCATCGCCTTTCGGCGCGCAAAGAACGCATCGGAGAATTTCCGGGCTGCCGGCGAGACGTCCTCGAAGAACGAGGTGACGATGAGGTCGCCACGGGTTGCCTTCAACCCGACCGCCTCGATGTCGACGTTCTGGAACGACATCGGCACGATCTTGATGCCCTGATCGGCGAGGCCGAATTCCTCGGCCTGCTTGATCGCGGTGGCGTTGTCGCCGGCGACGTTGATGGCGAGGATTTTGGCGCCGGACGACTGCGCCTGCAGCAGGAACGAGCTGAAATCGGGGGTACCGAGCTGTGCCTTGACGCCGCCGGCGACCTTGCCGCCGAGCTCGCCGATGCGGGCGCGCGCCGTCGCCTCGATGGAATGGCCGAAGGCATAGTCGCCGGTGATGAAGAACCACGGCTCCTTGCTGGTCTGCATGATGCCTGAGACCACGGCGGTCGCGGTGGAATAGGCGTCCTGGGTCCATTGCACGCTGGTCGGCGCACAGGCTTCATCGGTGAGCTGGTTGGCACCGGCACCGGAGACGAGGAAGATCTTTCCGTTGCCGCGGACCAGCTCCTGCACGGCGAGGGCGGCGCCGGAGCTGCCGCCGTCAGCGATCGCCTGGACGCCGTCGCTGAACCATTTGCGGGCGAGCGATGCCGCAAGATCCGGCTTGTTCTGGTGATCGGCCTGTAGGATCTCGATCGGCTTGCCGTTGATCTTGCCGCCGAACTCCTCCGCGGCCATCCGCGCCGCCTCGACCGAGCCCGGGCCCATCGCGGTGGCGAACACGCCATTCATGTCGGTGAGCACGCCGATGCGGATCGTCTCGCCCTTGATCTCGGCGCGCGCGGCGGGGCATGCGAGCGCCAGCATCGTCAGCATGATGGCGGTAGACAGCGAGCGAGAAGAGGTCATGGCGTTTCCTGATTTTATCGTTGGTTGATCGGTCGCGAAGCTCAGGCCGGTTCGGCGATCACCGTGTTGCGCAAGGTGCCGATGCCGGAGATCTCGACCTCGATGGTGTCGCCGGCGCGCATCCACAAAGGCGGCGTGCGCTTGGCGCCCACGCCGCCCGGCGTGCCCGTCACGATGACGTCGCCGGGGACGAGCGGGCAGATCGTGGAGATGTAGGCGATCAAGTCGGGGATGGCGGTGATCAGGAGATCGGTGGTGGTGTTCTGCACGACGGTGCCGTTGAGCCGCGTCTGCAAGCTGAGCCTGGATGGATCCGGGATTTCATCCGCCGTCACCAGCCACGGGCCGAAGCTGCCGCTCTCGGCAAAGGTCTTGCCGGAGAGAAACTGGCTGGTGTGACGCTGCCAGTCGCGGACGCTGCCTTCGTTGTAGCAGGAATAGCCGGCGATATGATCGAGCGCGCGGCTCGCCGGGATGTGCCGGCCTTGCTTGCCGATGACCAATGCGAGCTCGCCTTCATAGTCGAAATCGTCGCTCACTCTCGGCTTCACGATCGGCTGGAGATGGCCGACCTGGCTGCAGGGGAAGCGCACGAACAACGCGGGCTTCTCGGTCACGGTGCGTCCTGTTTCCGCGACGTGATCGCGGTAGTTCAGGCCGACACAGATGATCTTGCCGGGATCGGGGATCACGGGAGCGAAACTGACTTTGTCGAGCGGATGATCGGGTGCCGTCGAGGCGACGAGCTTTGTCGCCTCAGGCAGGCGGCCGGATTCAAGCAACTGCCGCAGCGTGGAGCAGGGCGCCATGCGCGCGCCGAGATCGACGATTCCATTGTCCTTGACGGCGCCAAACGAGGCGCGGCCGTTGGCGGTGAAGGAAAGGAGCTTCATGAGATATCCCTGAGAAATGTTCGGTCAGGCCGCAGACGGCACGTGGGTGAGAGGCGTGATGGCGCCGATGAGCTGGTCGAGTTCGGCTTCGTTGTGTGCGGCGCCGCGCACATAGCGGTCGGGACGAACCAGCGCGGCGATGATGCCGTGCCGACGCAGCCAGTGGCCGATGCCTTCGGCATCGTCGCAGGTCAGGATCTTGAGTCCGGCCTGTGCAAGCGCCGGGCGTGAGGCGAGGGCGGCCGCGTCCGCGACGAGCAGCGCATGGCCGTAGCCCACCCGATCGTCGCTGCGGCTGCCGTCCCGAAGCTCGAATTGCGGCGCCAGATCTCCCGCGAGAGGCACGCCGCGGGACGCCAGTCCAGGTCCGAGCAGGGGCTTCTTCACCTCGAGCTTCACCGGCGCGTTCTCGCGAGCCTCGCCGGCAGCGAGCCCCGCTTCGATCGCCTTGGTGTTGATCACGCCGCCGAGACGGATGGCGAGTTCGATGAACTCGCGCACATGCGGAAGGCGCTCGCTCTGGTAGGTGTCGAGCAGTTCGGCCGTGGCGTCGCCCCGGATGATGGCGTCGAGCTTCCAGGCGAGGTTGGCGGCATCGCGGATGCCCGCGCACATGCCCTGGCCGAGGAAGGGCGGGGTTTGGTGCGCGGAATCGCCCGCGAGCAGCAATCGTCCATTCCGCCATTGCTGTGCGATCACGGAATGAAAGGTGTAGACCGCGGCGCGCTCGATCTCGGCATCGTCAGGCGTGACCCAGCGCGACAACAATTCCCAGACCTTTGCGGGCTGCGAGATCTCGTGAGAATCCTCGTCCTGGAGAACCGTGATCTCCCAGCGCCGCCGCGTTCCAGTGCCGCGCACGTAAGTCGCGGGCCGGGCGGGGTTGCAATGCTGGATGCTGTAGTCGCCGAGGTCCTCGCGCGGGCGCTTGAGCAGCACGTCGATCACCAGCCAGCGCTCGTGGAAGCCGAGATCGTCCATCCCCGAACCGATGAAGCGGCGCACCAGCGACCGCGCGCCGTCGCAGCCGACGACATAGCCGGCACGAACCTCGCAGAGCTTGCCGTTGGACAGATCCTCGTAGCGGACGCGCACGCCGTGCTCGTCCTGGTCGAGCGCGAACACGTCGCAGCGGCTCCGCAAGGTGACGTGGGCAAAGCGGGAGAGGCCGCCGATCAGGACGTCCTCCAGATCAGGCTGGTGAAAGCGGTAGCTGAGATTCCAGCCCATCGGCGTCGGGGTCTGCGGCCGCGACCAGTCCAGCAGCATCTTGCCGTCGGCATCCAGAAACAGCATCCCGGGGCTGAGGATCGTCTGCGGCAGGATCTCCTCGGCGAGACCGATGGTCTGGAACACGCGCATGCATTCGTCGTCGAAATGCACCGCGCGCGGCAAATGATAGGTCCGCGCTTCGCGCTCCAGCACCAGCGTGCGAACGCCGCACAGGCCGAGCAAATTTGCGAGCGTGGCGCCGACCGGACCACGGCCGACGATCACGACGTCATAATCTTCAGGGACGGATTTATCTTGCATGGGGCTATCTCTTCCCCGAGCCGCGCCGCAGCATCAACGCCGCCGCGCCAAGTGTCCGCCCTGCGGACGGCGAGCTGCGAACAGAGCCTGTCCGCCAGCCGGACATTTCGGCAATTGGACTGTTTCGGACCTCTTCGGCCCGGCTACCTAAGGGCAGGAAAAAAAGTGCAGGTTGTCGATCGAGGCAGCCGCGGAGGAACGACGATGCTGAAATACGCGGGAGCGGCCTGTCTTGCGATCCGATTGTTGGTGACACCGGCTCTGGCCGGGGACATCAACGTTGGAATTTTGCTGTCTGCCACCGGCCCGGCCGCGGCGATCGGCAATGCCGAGCGCAACGGGACCAGCTTTGGCGCGACCGAAATTGCGGGCCACAAGGTCAATTATCTCTTCCTCGACGAAGCCTCGGACAGCACCGCGGCGGTCGCCGCGCTGCGGAAGCTGTTCCAGGGCAGCCAGATCGACATCCTCGTCGGTCCGACCACGACGCCGGGGTCCTTTGCCGTGATTGATCCGGCGGTCGAATACCGCCTTCCTGTCATCACTCTGGCGCCCGTCAACGCTCTGGTCGCGCCGGTCGATGCGCGCAAGCGCTGGATCTTCAAGACGACGACCAACGACGATCACGAGGCGACACCGTTGTTCGCGCACATGAAGAAGAACGGCGTCAAGACGCTCGCGCTGATCGGCTTCGGCGATTCCTACGGTGATGCCTGGAGCAAGGTCGGCGCGGACATGTCTGCGGCCAATGGCATCAAGCTTGTTGCCGACGAGAAATACGCACGGACCGACACCACCGTCAGTGGCCAGATCCTCAAGATCATCGCCGCCAGTCCCGACGCCGTCCTCATTGCAGCCTCCGGCGCGCCTGCGGCGCTGCCGCTGCTTCAACTTCGCGAAAAGGGATATGCGGGCAAGGTGTACGGCACGCTCGGTGCGACCTTCGGCGATTTTCGCAAGCTGACCGGCGCCCAGGGCGACGGGATCTTCGTGCCGCTGAGCCCGGCGGTCGGGGCGGCATCGCTTCCGGATGAGTATCCCGCCAAGCAGGCCGCATTGGAATTCATTCGACGCTACGAGACCAAGTTCGGTCCGGGAAGCCGCAACATCTTTGCGGGCTCCGCCTATGACGCGCTACTCCTGATAGAGCGCGCCGCCCCTGCAGCGCTCAAGGCGGGAGAGCCCGGGACCGCCGAATTCCGCGAAGGGCTCCGCAGTGCCATCGAAGGGCTCAAGGGCGTAGCGGGCTCGCGCGGCGTCTACAATTACGGTGCCAACGACCACACCGGCCTCGACCAGAGCGCGTTGACGCTCGGTCGGCTCGAGAAGGGCGAATGGGTGGCGGTGCACTGAGGCGTGCACGGAGGCGCGTTCTTGTCTGATCAGGGAGGATAGAGGATGCCGGCCGTTCCCGGACAACCTGTGTATGACGTCGATCTCTACAGCGACGAGGTCTTGCACGATCCATATCCGCATTATCGCGCCCTGCGCGAACTGGGTGCCGTGGTCTGGTTGCCCCGAAACGGGCTCCATGTGGTCGCCCGCTTCGACGACGTCCGTGCAGCGTTGCGGAACCCAACATTGTTCTCCTCGGCCCAGGGGGTTGCGGCGAACGATCATGTCAACGAGATCTCGCGCGGCACGACGCTGGCGAGCGATGCTCCTCTGCATGATCGGTTGCGTGCCATCATCGCGGCGCCCTTGCTGCCGCGGGCCCTGGAGGAGATTGCACCGCAGATCAGGGCGGAGGCCAGCCTGCTGATCGACGATCTCGTCGGCCGCGGCGAGTTCGATGCGGTTACCGATCTGGCTCAGCACCTGCCCCTGACGATCGTCTCGAAACTGGTCGGCCTGGAAGATTACGGCCGCAGCAGCATGTTGCGATGGGCTGCGGCGACCTTCAACGTGCTGGGCGGCATGAACGAAAGGGCGTGCGCGGCGCTCGAGGACGTTCACGATATGCGCGCCTATCTCGGCGGAGAGGAGATCAGGGCCCGGCTGCGGCCCGGCAGTTGGGGCGACCGGATATTTGCAGCGGCGGATCGCGGCGAGGTCGAAGCCGAACGCTGTCCGGTCCTGATGCGGGATTATCTCGGACCGAGCCTTGATACGACGATCTTCGCAACGGCCAACCTCATCTTGCTGTTCGGCCGCCATCCCGCGCAATGGGATCTCGTTCGCAGCGATCCGGCCCTGATCCCCAACGCGATCAACGAGGCGTTGCGGCTGGAATCGCCGGTCCGTGGGTTCACTCGACACCTCGCGGCCGATGCGACGATCGGCGATGTGACCGTCCCGCGCGACAGCCGGCTGCTGCTGCTCTACGCCTCAGCCAATCGCGACGAGCGAAAATGGCTGGATCCCGAAAAGTTCGACGTGAAGCGCCGCGCCAACGATCATCTCGGTTTCGGCAACGGCACGCATATGTGCGCAGGCCTGCATCTGGCCCGGCTGGAGATGACGGCGCTGCTGGAGGTTCTCGTGCAGCGTGTCGCCGGTTTCCGGATTGGCGAACCCGTGCTCGCAATGAACAACGTGTTGCGCGGCCTGGCGTCTCTACCAGTCCAGGTCATGCGCGCGTAGCTGACGCCGGGCGCGATTGTCGACACCCCCAAGTCCAAGGTGAGGCGCCAATTCAGCTCCCCACGTCGATAGTTGCGGCTGCGCTGCGTATCGGCTCGACGAAGCTGGCAATCGCTTCCTCGATTCCCAAGGCCGAACGAATCCAGATGATGGAGATGCAGCCGAACACGGCATCGTTGCGCACGATCGGCACGGCGATCGACGCCGTCTTGGGATTGAACTCGCCCTCGCTCCGGATCGCGTAGCCGCGCGCCTGCGTCTCGGCGATCATGCGATCGAGGCGGGTTTCGTCGAGAAAGGGGCGGTCGTCGGCCTCGTCGATGCGGCGCAAATGATTGAGGATCAGTTCGCGCTCATGGGCGGGGCAGGCGGCGAGATAGGCGCGGCCCGCCGACGTCCGCAGCATCGGCAGGCGCTTGCCGATCATGCCGCGGTCGATCGAGAGCGGGCTGCGCGAATGCGTGGTCTCCTGCACGACCATCGCCGCGTTCTCGTAGGTCGAGAGATCGACCGGCCAGACCAGGGTCTTGCTGAGCTCGGCGAGGTAGGGCGCCGCCGCCTGGCAGATCACCACGCCGGGATCGTAGCCGTCGCCGAGGCTCAGGGCTCGGCGGGTCACCCGAAAGCGATCATCGCTGGCGCTGCGCGCGATGTATCCCAGTTCCTCCAGCGTTTCGAGCAGGCGGTAGACGGTGGGACGGGGCAGGTCGAGCGCGCGGGCGACGTCGCCGGCGCGGATGCCGCCGGAGCGGTTGACCTCCCGCAGGACGTCGAGGCCGCGCTTGAAGGCGCGGACGCCCTCCGACTGCCGCGGCGCGCCCGGCGCCGTCCGCTCCTTGGACACTTCGCATTTCCTCCCTTGTGGTGCACGGTCCCGCGACTATCGTTGCGAACGCGAAGCGATTGCGGAACGCCACGTTAGGATCGCGCGCGGCCGGTATCAAGTTCGCCGCATTGCGGCGCACGCGATGCCTTCGGGAGGATTGCGATGGAAATCACCGCGCTCGGTTATATCGGGATCAACTCATCGCAGCTCGACGAGTGGGGCCGGATGGCGACGGGGCTGCTCGGCATGCAGCAGGTCGATCGCGGCGGCAAGATGCGCGCCTTCCGCATGGACGACCGCAAGCAGCGGCTGATCGTCGACGGCGGCGGCGATGCCGGCCTTGCGGTGATGGGGTGGGAAGTTCCGTCCACGGCGAAGCTGGATCAATTGGCGGGACGGCTCGAAAGCCACGGCGTCGAGGTGACGCGCGGCGCGCGCGCGCTCGCCGACGAGCGGCATGTCGCCGAGCTGATCTGGTTCGCTGACCCCGCGGGCAACCGGCTCGAGGCCTTCTGCAAGCCGGAGCTTGCGAGCGAGCCTTTCAGCCCGGGCCGGCCGATCTCTGGCTTCCGCACCGGTGCGCTCGGCATGGGGCATGTCGTGCTCAACGTGGAGAATGTCGAACTGCTGTTGCCGTTCTATCGTGACGTGCTCGGCTTCCACGTCTCGGATTTCGGGCTGAAGCCCTATGGACTGTATTTCTTTCACGTCAACGGCCGCCACCACAGCTTTGCGATGGTCGGCTCGGGACGCAAGGCGATGCATCACTTCATGGTCGAGCTCGGCAGCCTCGATGATGTCGGGCAAGGCTACGACCTGGCACAGCTCGACGAGGGGCGCGTCGCCTACACGCTGGGACGGCACACCAACGACCACATGACCTCATTCTATGTGAACACGCCGTCCGGCTTCTTCATCGAATATGGCTGGGGCGCGCGCGTCATCGATCCCGAGACCTGGCAGCCGCACGAGACCTTCGACGGCCCGTCGCTGTGGGGCCACGAGCGGCTCCATATGCCGGAAGAACAGCGCAAGCGCCTGCGCGACATGCGGCTGGATGCGGCGGCCCGTGGCGTCCGCGTCGCCGATCCCAGCGTGCCGCCGCTGAACTGCGCGTGGCTGGATCAGGTGGTCGCGCGCGAATGATCCGCAGCCACGCGGCAATGATCTAACACCCAAGGAAAGAAAATATGCTCAAGCCTCTCGTGAGGGCAGGCCTCGTGCTGCTCGCGCTCTCGACGGTCGCCTCGGCCGACCCGATCAAGGTGACGCTGCTCGGCACCGGCGTACCGACGCCGCGGCCGACGAGCTTCAGTGCCTCGACTCTGGTCGAGGCTGGGAGCGAGAAGCTGCTGTTCGATCTCGGCCGTGGATCGACCATGCAGCTCTACAAGCTGAAGATCCCGCTCGGCGCGATCACCGCGAACTTCATCACGCATCTGCACTCCGACCACCTCGTCGGCCTTCCCGACATGTGGCTGACCGGCTGGCTCGCCACACCCTGGGCCTCGCGCAAGGGGCCAATGAAGCTCTACGGTCCAAAGGGGACGGTAGCGATGACCGAGAACCTGACAAAGGCTTTCGCCGACGACATCCGCATTCGTATCGATGACGAGCATCTCGATCCCGCAGCGATCGCCTTTGCCGCGACCGAGATCGCGCCGGGCCTCGTCTATGAGAGCAACGGCGTCAAGGTCGCCGCGATCGAGGTCAACCACGGCGAGAAGATCAAGCCGTCGTTCGGTTACGTCGTCGAATATAGTGGGCACAAGGTCGTCCTGTCCGGCGACACCAAGTACGACGAACGCATCGCTAAGGCCGCCGAGGGCGCCGATCTGCTGATCCACGAGGTTGCGGTGATCGAACCGGAACTGTTGGTCAGGAGTCCAGTCTATAAGGACATCCAGGCGCACCACACGTCGCCTGAGGAGGCCGGCCGGATCTTTGCATCGGCCAGACCAAAACTCGCCGTTTATTCCCACATCGTGTTCGGAGCGGTGAAGCCTACGCCAGACATTCCCGAGGAGCCGCTGATCCTGCGCACGCGCACGAGCTACAAGGGGCCTCTGCTCGTCGGCCGCGACATGATGTCGTTTGTGATCGGCGAGACGGTCGAGGCGTTTGCACCGGAGGGAACGAGGCTTGCGCCATAGCGTCAGGTGGCGATCAAGCCTCTCCGAGATCGAGCTGCGTCAACAGTCCCTGGCGCAGCGCGAGGCGAACCAGCTCGATGTCGGAGCCGACGCCGAGCTTGTCCTTGATCAGGGAATGCAGGTTCGCCACGGTCTTCGGGCTGACATGCAGCGTCTCGGCGATCTCGTCGGTCGTCTTCTCCGCGAGCAGCAGCCGCAGCACCTCGAACTCGCGCGCGGTGAGGACGTCGGCGGCCGAGCTTTCGCCGCCGAGCCGGCTCAGCGCCAGCTCGTGGTCGATGTCGGGGCTGATCGCGATCTTGCCGGCGAGCACGTCCATCACGGCGCGCACCAGCGTCTCGGGCGGGCTGGTCTTGGTGACGTAGCCCCTCGCGCCGGCGCGGATCGCCTGCACGGCGAAGCCCGCATTCTGGTGCATGGTGAAGATCAGGATCCTGGCGCCCTTGTCCCATTGCCTGATCCGCCTGACGGCCTCGATGCCGCCGATGCCCGGCATGCTGAGATCCATGATGACGAGGTCGGGCGCCTCGGATTTGTACAGCTTGTAGGCTTCCGCGCCGTCGGACGCTTCGGCGATGACGCGCAGGCCCGGCTGCTTCTGGAGCACGGAGCGATAGCCCTCGCGGACGACGGAATGGTCGTCGACCAGCAGGATGGACGCATCGGCCGCGCTCATGCCGCATGCTCCAGCGCCTGCCGGTCGGAGGCGACGAGCGGAATGACGACGCGCAGCGCCGAGCCGCCGTTGGCGCCGACTTCAAAGCTCATCCGGCCGCGCAGGGCCGCAACGCGCTCGCGCATGCCGAGCAGGCCCATGCCGGATTTGCCCGAGGCGTCGCCGGGCCGGCCGTCGTCGTCGATGGCAAGTGCGATCTCGTCTGCCGCCATCGCCAAATGCAGGCCGACCTTGGTGGCGCCGGCATGCTTGGCCGCATTGGTGAGCGCCTCCTGCACGATGCGGTAGAGGTTGGCGCTGACCGCGGCGGGCAGGGTCTCGAATGCGCCGTCGAAATGGATCGTGAAGCGCGTCTCGCCGCGGCTGCGTCCATTCCAGCCTGCGACGAGGCCTTCCAGGCTTGCAACGAGCCCGAGCTCCTCGACGTCGGGCGGGCGCAGCCGGAACAGCGCGCCGCGCAGCGTCTCCATCATGCCGGTCGCGGTCCGCGCGATCCCGTCGCATTCGGACAGCAAAGCGGGGCAGTCCTGCGCGGCGGTCTGGCGGGCGGAGGAGGCCAGCGCGCGGATCGCGGCCAGCGACTGGCCGAACTCGTCATGCAGCTCGCGGGCGAGATGGCGGCGCTCGTCGTCCTGCAGCGCGATCAGCTTCCGCGTCAGCTCGCTGCGTTCGGCCAGCGCATTGTCGAGGCTTTCGGCGAGATGGTTGAAGCCGTCGCGGATCGCGGAGAGCTCGGCGAGATCGAACGGCGGCAGCCGCGCCGTGAGGTCATTGGCCGCGATCCGCTCGAGGCCCGTGCAGATCAGACGGGTCGGGCGCAGCGCGCGCGCCAGCGCGGCATAGACCAGCAGGCACAGCAGCGGCAGCGCGATCGCGAACGCGATCATCAGGCGGCCGGCCTCGTGCCACGCCTCCGCGGTCTGCACGGCGGGATCGACCGACACTACGGTCTCGCCGAGCTTGGCGCCGCGCACGATCACGGGCCGCGCCGCCTCGCGGCCGGGGTCGAACAGGCTGCGATAGAAGGCGGCGAAGGCCTGCGGCGGCGGGCTCGCCGGGGCCGGCGCGCCGCTGCAGAACCGCTGCAGCATCTCGCCGCTCGCGCCGCGGAAGGCCAGACACAGGCCCGGCGTCATCACATAGGCCGCGACGGGGTCGAGGTTGGGAAAATCGCGCGGGCCGGCCGCCCACTGGATCTTGCCTTGCTGCAGCTCCAGCGATTTTGCCACGATCGCGGCGATGCCGTCGATGCGCGTGTGCACCGCGCGGTCGGCCGCGATCAGGAAATAGGCGGAGATCGCGGCGAAACAGGCGGCCGTGATGGCCGCCACGCGCAACGTCAGACGGACCTTGAGATCGAATCTCGGGCGGTTCCACATCGAGCAGCACCTGGCGCGAACGGATTTGTCGCCCGCGCATTAAACGGCAGAACGCCAGCGGCGGAAAGCGCTACGCTCTCCCGCAGTGCAGCGACGTGAAATTTTCCCGGCGCTGGCCGGGACAGGCGCTGTTGCAAGGGCGCGGGCCGGCCGCCGAGATTGGCGAACCGCGTCCTGCTGCGAGGCCTGCTCATGCACCTCTCCCGGTTCATCCTTCCTGCTTTGCTGTTCGCCATCCTCGTAAATGTCGGCCCTGCCGGCGCGGGCACGGAGGCGGCCGCGCCGGCCGGCGTCTCGATCGAGGATTTCCAGTATCTGGATACGTCCGGCGAGCCGGTCGACCAAACCGCCCTCCACGAGAAGCGGCTGGCTGCGTTCATGGTCGCGCTGCGACGGGATGTCGGGGCGGACAAGCGCTATCAGCTCACGCCCGCCGGACAAGCCAATGCGAAATTCAAGGTCGTCGGCGGAGTCCAGAAGACCAGCACGCTGGTGCAATGGGCGCGGGTCGCCGTGATCGATACCGGCGCCAAAAAGGTCCTGTTCGAGAAGCTCTACACGTTCCGCGGCGACAATGACGAGGCCTGGGACCGCGCCGAGGCGTTCCTCGCCCGCGAGGTCATCGCCGCGCTGGCGCAGCCGGCGCCGGTCACGCTTGCCGTGTTCGATTTCGAGCTCGAGGATATGACGGCCGCCTCTGGAGGCACCGTGGCCACGTCGGACGCAGCGTACCTAGCCGAGGTCACCGGCGGGGTACGTGAGGTGCTCGGCCAATCCGGCCGCTACCGCATCGTCGATGTCGGCAGCGCGCGAGGCGAGGTGGCGAAGGCGGGCGCTTTGCGCGACTGCGGCGGGTGCGAGTCGGCGCTGGCGCAAAAGCTCGGCGCGGAACAATCGCTGATCGGCGTGGTGCGGCGGGTCAGCCGGACCGAATACACGCTCGGCTTCCAGCTGCGCGACGCCAACACCGGCGCAGTGCTGACGCGCGGCGACAGCGGCCTGCGCCTGGGCGCGGACTATTCCTGGAAGCGCGGCGCGGTTCGGCTGGTCAGCGACCGGCTGGTCGAAAGCCAGCAGGCCGCGGACGCTGCTAAAAAGTAAGCTGCACCTTCATCGACTGCGAACGGTCGCTGGCGAGCTCGAAGGCGGCGATCGCGTTCTCGAACGGCATGGTCGCCGTGATCAGCGGCTTGACATCGATCAGGCCTTCGCCCATCAGCCGCACCGCGAGTTCGAACTCGGGATCGAAGCGGAAGGTGCCGCGCAGCTGCAATTCCTTGGCGACGATGGAGTTGATCGGCAGCGTCATCTCCCCACCGAGGCCGAGCTGCACGAGCGTCGCGCCGGGCCTGAGCACGTCGAGCGCGGTGCGCAGCGCGGCCTGGTTGCCGGAGGCCTCGAATAGCGTGTCGAACACGCCCTTGCCGGCGCGCCAGGGATCGAGCGCTGCGGCATCGGCCGCGACGTTGATGGCATGCGTCGCGCCGAGTTTTCTGGCGACGGCCAGCGGCGCGTCGGTGACGTCAGTTACCACGATCTCGGCCGCGCCGCCGAAGCGCGACACCAGGATCATCAGCGCGCCGATCGGGCCGCAGCCGGTGATCAGCACGCGCTTGCCGAGCAGGGCGCCGGCCTGCTTGCCGGCATGCAGGCACACCGCGAGCGGTTCGGCGACCGCGGCTTCCGCCAGCGACAGTCTGTCGGCGATTGGCACCGCCTGCGTGGCGTCGACGGTGACGAACTCGCGGAAGCCGCCTTGCACATGCGGAAAGCGCATCGCGCTGCCGAGGAAGCGCATGTCCAGGCACTGGTTGCGCAGGCCTTCCTGGCAATGCAGGCACTGGCCGCACGGCTTGCTCGGATTGACCGCGACGCGCGTGCCGGCTTTCACATTGGTGACGCCGTCACCGACGGCGGCGACCACGCCTGCGATCTCATGCCCCAGCGCCATCGGCTGCTGGATGCGCACGACGCCGAAGCCGCCATGATGGTAATAATGCAGGTCGGAGCCACAGATGCCGCCATTGGCGATCTTGACGCGAACCTCGCCCGGGCCGGGCGCCGGATCGGGGTAGAGGTCGATCCGCAGATCTTTCGGGGCGTGAATGACGACGGCGCGCATGGTCTCGTTCCCTGTTTCGCGGGTTACATCGCAGCGATCATGCCGCCATCGACATAGATGATCTGGCCGTTGACGTAGGTGGAAGCGTCCGACGCCAGGAAGATCGCGGCGCCGACCAGCTCGTCCGGCTTGCCCCAGCGCTTGGAGGGAATGCGGCCCATCAGCCAATTGTTGAAATCGGTGTTGTTGACCAGCGCCTCGTTCATGTCTGTCAGCATGTAGCCGGGGCCGATCGCGTTGGCCGTGATGCCGTGCTGGGCCCATTCCACCGCCATCGAGCGGGTGAGGTTCTTGATGCCGCCCTTGGCCGCGGTGTAGGGCGCAATCGTTGGCCGCGCGAGCTCGCTGCCGAGCGATCCGATATTGATGATCTTGCCGTGCTTGCGCGGGATCATGCGCTTGCCAGCCTCGCGGCCGATCACGAAGGCGCTGGTGAGGTCGGTCTCGATCACCTTGCGCCATTCGTCGGTGGTGAACTCGACCAGCGGCTTGCGGTGCTGGATGCCGGCATTGTTGACGAGGATATCGATGGCGATGCCCTTCTTGTCGAAGTCGTCGAAGGCGGCGACGATCGCGGGCTCGTCGGTGACGTTGAACGCGGCGCCCTCGGCCTGATGCCCGGCGGCACGAAACTCGGCGACAGCCTGCTCGACGCGCTTGGGGTCGACGCCGTTGATGATGATCTTCGCGCCGGCCTTCGCCATGCCCTCGGCGATGGCGCGGCCGAGCCCGCGGGAGGAGCCGGTCACGAGTGCGGTACGGCCGGAGAGGTCGAACAGGGCGGTGCTCATCTCAAAAAATCCTCAGACGTTGGAGCGGCGCACGATCAGATCGCTGCGCTCGAAGACGGCGGGCAGGAGGTCGACGCCGAGGCCGGGGCCCTCCATCGGGAAGACGTAGCCGTCCTTGATCACAGGCATCGTGGTCACGAGCTCATTGTACCAGCCCTTGTAGAACGCACGCACCGATTCCTGGATCAGCGTGTTGGGCTGGCTGAACGACATGTGGATGGCGGCGATGAAGCCGATCGGGCCGATGCAGTCATGCGGCGCAAAGGGGCGGTGATAGGTCTCGGCCAACGCGGCGATCTTGCGGCCTTCGGTGAGTCCGCCGGTCCAGCACAGATCCGCCATCACCACGTGCATGGCGTCGCGGTCGAGCATGTCCTTGTAGGGGAACCGCGAGCCCAGCGTCTCGGAAGCGCAGACCCAGACGTCGGTCGAGCGGGCGTATTCGGCCAGCGCCTGCGGCGAGTTCATCCGGATCGGGTCCTCGTACCAAGTCGGCTTGTAAGGCTCGAGCGCGCGCGCGATCTGCTTGGCGGTCGGCAGATTCCACAGCGAATGCAGCTCGACCATGATCTCCATCTTGTCGCCGACGGCCTTGCGGATCTTCTCGAACGGCTCGATCGCCTGCTTCATCTGCGCGGCGGTGATGTAGAGGCCCTTGTTCTCCTGTGCCGCCGGATCGAACGGCCAGATCTTCATCGCGGAGATGCCGCTTTCCAGCAGGCTTTCGGCGAGCGCATCGGCGCGGTTCATGAAGCCGTCGAGATCCTCGTACGGTCCCTTGTTGGCACCGAGATTCCAGTTCGCGACCGGGCTGATATTGGTCGAGCGCACATATTGCGTGCCGGCGCAGGTGTTGTAGATGCGCTGCTTGTCGCGGCAGAGGCCGCCGAGCATCTGGTGAACCGGCTGATTGCAGACCTTGCCGAACAGGTCCCACAGCGCGATGTCGATCGCGGAGGCCGCGCGATATTCGACGCCGGTGGAGGACTGCGCCATCGGCAGGTTCAGCATGTCGCGATGGATGGCTTCGATGTGCAGGGGATTGCGGCCGAGCAGGCGGCCGGCAAAGGTGTCGTGGATCTGCGCCTCGACAGCGCCGGCGCCGTAGAAGGTTTCGCCGAGACCGATCATGCCGGTGTCGGTATGAACGCGGACCCAGATGACGTTGGAGAATTCCTCGGTGCGCAGCGTCTCGATCGACGTGATCTTCACGGCAACTCTCCTCCCATCACGGGCGCCTCGCGCCTGACGTCTCATTTTGCACTGCAACATGTTGCACTTTCGCGGATGTCTTAGCGCTGCTTGTAATATATCACAACATGTTTTAAGGCTGCCACAAATAGGGCGCCAACGAGCAACGAGCGCGGACCTGACGGGAGAGAACGAGATGGCAAAGCGCAAGCGCGCGCTCGAGTTGGTGAGGAACGACGACGACGGCGAGGGCAAGCCCTCGCGGCGCAACCGGCTCAATTTCTTCGAGCTGGCTTATCAGAAGATCGAAGAGCTCCTCGTTCATTGCGAGCTCAAGCCCGGACAGTTCATGACGATGCTGGAGTTGCAGCAGATCACCGGTTTCGGCCGCACGCCGGTGCATCACGCCGTCAATCGTCTGTCCGCCGACACGCTCATCATCATCCGTCCGCGTCACGGCCTGCACATCGCGCCGATCGATCTCGCGCGGGAGCGCATGCTGCTGGCCTTGCGCCGCGACATGGAGCGCTTCGTGATCCGCCTTGCGGCCGATCGTGCCAGCCTCTCGCATCGCAATCAGGCGCTGCACATCGAGCGTCTCCTGCGCGAGCGCCGTGCCAGCCTCACCCTCGACGAATTCAACCACATCGACCGCCGCATCGACGCGCTGGTGCTGGAAGCGGCCGGCGAGCCGTTCCTGGTGCATACGCTGCGGCCGCTGCACACGCTGTACCGGCGCATCGGCTACATCCACCACCGCTTCATGCCGGGACAGGCGGACCTGTCGGGCACGATCGATCGTCATCTCGCCATTCTCGCCGCGGTGGCCTCCCGGCGCGGCGAGGACGCGGTGAAGGCGAGCGATGGGCTGATCGACTACATGGGCGAGATATTCACCGGCATGGAAGCGGGGATCGACCCGCGCCTGCTCGATTGCAGCATCGAGCCGCTGCTCGGCAAGTAGAGAGTTTCGAAGAGAGGACCAAGAAATGTCAACGATGGCAATGCCACAACCAACCGCGAGCGAAGCTGCGGTCCGCTATCTCATCACCAACTACAGTCCCAAGGGCAACAAAGTCGGCTGGCTGATGATGGCCTCGATCCTGGTCGAGGCCTGGGATCTCTATTCGATCGCCTTCGTGCTGATCTTCATCAAGGAGCAGTACAATCCCGATCCGCTGATGCTCGGCCTTGCCGCGGCCGGCACGCAAGGCGGCGCGATGATCGGCGCGTTGCTCGGTGGCTGGCTGTCCGACAAGATCGGTCGCCGCGTCATGTTCCTGGTGACGATGGTGATGTTCATCGTGCTGGCGCTGGCGCAGGCCTTCGTGCCCAATGTCACCTGGCTGATCGTGATCCGCTTCCTGCTCGGCATCCCGCTCGGCTCGGACATCTCGACCGGCTACACCTACATCATGGAATCCATGGCCAAGGGTGAGCGCGAGGTCATGGGCAACCGCTGGCAGTTCATGTTCGCCGTGGGCGAAGTCCTCACCATCGGCGTCATCGTGATCTTCCTGCTGATCGACATGCAGCACGAGATGCTGTGGCGCGTGACGCTCGGTCTCGGCGCGCTGCCGGCGCTGATCATTCTGGTCATGCGGCACGACGTGCCCGAGACCGCCGTCTGGCTGGTGCAGAAGGGACGCTACCGCGAGGCCAAGCAGGTCGCGCGCGAGATGTTCAACGACAACCTCGACATGCTGCCGGACCACGACGTCGAGGTGCCGAAGGTCTCGACCCGCGCCTTTCTCGCCGACCTCAAGAAGGATCCGATTCGCTGGCGCGCCACGCTCTACGGCTGGATCGCCTGCTTCGCGCAGGCCAGCGAATTCTCGACCTTCGCGTTCTATCTGCCGGTGCTGTTCGTGATGGTCGGCGTGTCCAGCGTGCTCGGCATCAATCTGGTGACGATGGCGCTGTTCTCCTTCGCCGCCCTGTCGGGCTGGGTCGGTCCGCTGCTGACGCCGAAGATCGGCCACCGCGGCATCTCGATCGCGGGCTTCTCGATCGTGCTGGCCGCGCTGCTGGTCGCAGCCTTCGCGCTTTACACGGACAACAAGATCCTGCTGCCGTTCGCGGCCGCCGCGATGCTGTGGGGCCATTATTGGGATGCGTCGAACTGCATGACGATCCCGACCATGGTCGCCAAGCCGAAATATCGCGGCACCGCCAGCGGCTTCGCCTACATGTTCGTCAAGTTGCCGTCGTTCCTGGCGATCTTCCTGTTCCCGACGGTGTTCGCCGCGATCGGGCAGGCCAATGCCACGCTGATGGTCGCGATCTTCCCGCTGATCGGATTGCTCGCCGCGATCTTCATCCTGCCGGAAGTCTACGGCTACGAGAACGACTGACGACGCGCGAGCCCGGTCGCGGCGTCATCGCCGCGATCGGGAGCCCGATAGGGCTACGGGCTCAGGAAGACGGGATCAATCCCGGCGCCATGGCCGAGCAGGCCGATCGCCTGGAGCTGGGCGCTGTGCAGGTCGATCTCCACGATCGCGAACAGGGTCAGCAGCGCCACGGCCGTGACGAGGAGCAATGGGTGGGACGTCTCAGCACCGCCCTGGCTCGGCGCGATGAAGCTCTGAAACGAACGGCGCAGGGAAAAGCTCTGCGGCAATGCCTTTGACTGGATCTGCATGATGATGGATCTCCTTGCCGCGCCCGATGAGGCCGCGCGACAAGTTGAAGTATAGCTCCGGCCTTACGGGCCACATTGATACGCCGCAAAGAGCGTGCGTTTATCGGATCGCCGCCGCCAGCGCCGCGATCAGGGCCGGCGGGGTCACCAGCAGGCCGAGCTTGAGGAACGGCCAGGCGCCGACCTCGATCTTCTCCCGCCGGAGCGCGACCAGCCAGAGGATGGTGGCGAGCGATCCTGTCACCGAAAGATTGGGGCCGAGGTCGACGCCGATCAGGATGGCGCTGACGACCGGGGCGGGCAGATGATCGCTGGCGGCGACCGAGCCGGCGACGAGGCCGACCGGCAGGTTGTTGGCGATATTCGTGGCGATGGCGGTAGCGATGCCGACGCTCCAGGCCGCCTGCGGTACCGATTGGGCCACCGCCTGGTGCAGCAGCGCGCTGAGCTGCGCGATCACGCCGGTCCTGATCAGCGCTTCCACCATGACAAAGAGCCCGCCGACCAGCGGCAACACGCTCCAGGACACGCCGCGCAGCACCGGCAGGGGCGATTGCCGGCTGATCAGCAGCACGATCGTCGCCGTCACGCCGCCGCAGATGAAGGTCGGCAGGCCGAGCGGCTTGTCCAGCGCCGACGCCGTGACCAGCACGATGCCGATGGCGACGATGCCGATGGCCGTCAGCTTGCCGCCGCGGCCGAGCTTGGGATGAGGCACGCTGCGCGCGATCGTCTCCTCCTTGAGCGCGCGGTGCTGAGTCAGTCGCAGTACGATGTAGGTCAGCAGGATCGAGGCCGCCGAGGGCAGGGCGAACAGGCGCAGCCATTCGGTGAGCTCGGGCATCCGCGCGCCGAACACGACGAGATTGGCGGGGTTGGAGATCGGCAGCACGAAGCTCGCGGCATTGGCGATGAAGGCGCAGATGAACAGATAGGGCAGCGGCTTTGCGCCGGCCGCGCGCGTCGCGGCATAGACGGCCGGCGTCAGCACGATCGCGGTAGCATCGTTGGAGAGCAGCACGGTGACGAGCGTGCCGACCAGATAGATCAGCAGGAACAGCCGCTGCGGCGAGCCGGCCGCGTATTCCACGGCGAGCGCGGCGAGATAGTCGAACAGGCCCTCGAGCCGCGCCAGCTCGGCGATCAGCATCATCCCGATCAGAAAGAGGTAAACGTCGACGCCTTTTTCGATGCCGGTGAGCGCGTCCCGCCACGGCAGCAAGCCCGACAGCACCAGGGCGCCAGCGCCGATCACGGCCCAGATCGCCTCCGGCAGGCGAAACGGCCGGATGATGACGCAAGCGGTCGCGACGATGATGATGCTCCAGGCCCAGATGGCGTCAGACGGCACGTTCAGTCCTTGACGTGAGATGAGTTCATTCGGCAGCGATAGCGGATGACGGCGCCGCTGTCTCCCCCTGTGCGCCATGCCGCGTTTCGGGCAGGGCAACAACACAGATGACGGCGCCGATCGCGGCGACGACGCCGAGGCTGATGAACGCCGCGCTGTAGCCCGCGCCGACCACGACGAATCCGGCCAGCGTCGTCGACAGCGCCGCGCCGATGCTCTGGGCGGTGATGACGGCGCCTTGCGCGACGTTGAAGCGGCCGGTGTTGCGCATCAGGTCGGCGACAATGACGGGAAAGATCGCACCAAAAATGCCGGCGCCGACACCATCGAGCAGCTGCACCCCGACCAGCCAGAACGGATTGTCGGAGAGCGTGTAGAGCGCGCCGCGGATCGGGAGGATCAACAGCGCAGCGAGGAAGAAGCGCTTGTGGCCCCAGCGGTCGGCCCTGGCGCCGACCAGCATTGCGAACGGCACCATCACGAGCTGGGCGGCGACGATGCAGGCGGACATCAGGCTGGTGCCCAGGTTCTTGTCCTGCAATGCCAGCTTCTGCCCGACCAGCGGCAGCATCGCAGCGTTGGAGAGATGAAACAGGAGCGCGCAGATTGCGAAGACGAGCAGCGGACGGCAGGTCAGCAGCACCTTCAGCCCCGAGGGCTGCTCGTGGTGCTCGGCATCGTTCGCCCCGTCCAGCCCGCGCGCGAGATCGTGATCGATCGCCCGTTCGGGAATGGCGAGGATGCTGACGAGACTTGCGATGGCCATGCCGCCGAGCAGATAGAACACGACCGTCGGTCCAAACCAATAGGCCGACAGCCCCGCGAGGCCCGCGGCGACGGCGTTGCCGGCATGGTTGAACGTCTCGTTGCGGCCGATCCGCTTGGTGAAGGCGCGATGACCGAAGATGCCGAGCGACACGGCGGCGATCGCCGGCGGAAAGATGACGCCGGCAGCCTGTGCGATCCCTTGCGAGATCGCCACGGGCAGGAAGCTCGGGAACAGCGGCAGCGACAATGATGCGAGCGTCACCAGGATCGCTGCCACCGCCATCACTGTCCGCTTCGCGCGGGTCGCATCCACCAGCGCGCCGGCCGGCGTCTGGGCGAGGATGCCGGCGATGGTCGCGACCGACATCACGAGGCCGATGCGCGCCTCGTCCCAGTGCTGTTCCGTGAGCAGATAGACGGCGAGGTAGGGGCCGAGACCGTCACGGACGTCGGCGAGGAAGAAGTTGGCGGCATCCAGTGCGCGGCCGGCCCGCGCCTTGTCATGCGTGTCTGACATGATTGTCCTCTTCCTCGCCAAGCGTCCTGTGAAGCGTATCGTCAGGCCGCGTGGGCGTGCGGATGGCCGTGCTTCGGCTTCTTGTCCTTCTTGATCGGCTTCAGCCGATCCTCGTCGGGGCCGATCTCGTCGACATGGATCACGCGGCCGTGCCTGGTCTGAAGCCCGTCGCCGTGCGCTGCGACCATCGCGCCGGGAGCAAGCAGCGCTGCGACATGCTCGGCTTCCTTCGGCCCGACCCGCAGGACGGTGCCGTCGGCCAGGAGCGCGCCGCGCAACTCGCCCTTGGGCCCGAACAGCGACAGCTCGACCCTCCCTTCGGCCGCCATCGGGGCGTGCTTCACCTTCGGATGCTCGCGGTCATGGTCCGGGCCGTTGTCCACGATCTCGCGACCGGCCGCGGTAGTGACCGCGACCGCAGCCAGCAGGTTCGCGCCACGCGGTCGCACACCGCGGACGCGAACCGTCTCACCTTGCCTGAGATGACGGGTGATCTCCTTGTCCATATGCGGCGGCGTATGAACGAGGACGACCATTTTCTTGTCTCTCAAAACGAAGCCGTCGACTTCACCGTGAGGATTGAGCACGAAGCGCTCAAAGGTGCCTGCGGTCTCCGGCAGGCTATCGGGGTCGATCCAATGCATGATGTAGCTCTTCCTGTTGATGCGAAGCGTGGATCAGCCGCGCGGCGGCGGAGGCGGTGGCGGGGGTCCACGACGATCCGGGCCCTCAGCCGGTCCGGGCGGGCGAGGGCCGCGCACCTCTGTCATCTGCTCCGGCGAGGCGCCGATCGCGCGCACGTCGACGACCCTGCCGAGGGCGGTGTCGAGAACGTTGCCGCGCACAGAGATGCTTCGTCCCTGGATGAGCTGGTCCTGAACGCGCTCGGCCTCCGGGGGCGGCAGGCGCAATGTGGTGCCGTCGTCGAGCACGACGCCGTTCACCTCGCCGCGCTTGCCATGCAATTGCAGGGCGATACGGCCGCTGATGGTCTGGTCGTCATTGGCACCGCGCCGGTCCGGCGGACCGTTGTCGACGACGCTCTTGCCGGTTGTGACATTGGTGATCGACGCAGCGTCGACCAGCGGAATTGCGCGGGCGCGCAAGCCGCGCACCGAGACCTGGTCACCCGGGCGGATCGCAAACACCGTCTGGGCGCTGAGATGCGGCGGCAGCTTCACTTCGGTGCCGTCGGTGAGGATGATTCCGTCGACGTCGCCGCGGGGCGTCAAGGTGTATTGCTTGACGGTCCCGCGGGATTCCGGAAGCTGCGAGGAATCCCACATGGGATCCCGAGCTTGCGAATAGGCGGCTGCCCCGCTGCCGATCGCCGTGGTGGCGAGCAGCATCCAGAACAGCGCGCGGATGCGTGTCGTCTTCATGGAATAACTCCTCTCGGTATCGCGACCTGATCGCTTGCACAGGCTTCAGCAAGCGATGTGCCAGTCGCAAAACGCTTGATTTGAAAGGAGTTTTGCTCGCGCCGGCGGTGTCAGCCGTCGTCTTTCCCGACGCGGTCCGTCAGCTTTTCTGACACCTCGGCAAGCCCATAGCGCTGCATCTTGGTGTAGAGCAGCTGGCGGTTGATGTTGAGCCGGCGGGCCGCTTCGGTGCGATTGCCGGCGCAGGCCGCCAGCGCGCGCTCGATCATCTGCTTCTCGAGCTGAGCGACCGCCGCCGGCAGGTCCGCATCATCCGGCGCCGGGATCGCTGCCGCCGGGGATGCACTGGTGTCGATGTCGTCAGCTCCGATCACATCGCCGCGTGTCATGATGCAGGCGCGTTCGATCGCGTTGCGCAGTTCGCGGACGTTGCCGGGCCAGGGATAGCGCTGCAATTTGTCGATTGCGGCCTCGCTGAGCTGTTTCTGCCGGCCGCTGCTTGCTCCCGCGCGTGCAAGAAAGTGCCTGGCGAGCGGCACGATATCCGCCACGCGATCGCGCAGCGGAGGCAATGCGATCTGAACCACGTCGAGCCGGTAATAAAGATCCTCGCGGAAGTCGCCGGTCGCCGCGAGCCTGGCGAGATCCCGGTGGGTCGCAGCGATGATGCGTGCATTGGTGCGCACGGGCCGGCCTCCGACCGGCGTGATCACCTGCTCCTGCAAGGCGCGGAGGATCTTCGCCTGCATCGGCAGCGGCATGTCGCCGATCTCGTCGAGAAACAGCGTGCCGCCCGCGGCGTCGCGGAAGGCGCCGGAGCGATCGGCCGTCGCGCCCGTGAAGGATCCCTTGATGTGGCCGAACAACTCGCTTTCCAGGAGGTCTTCGGGGATTGCCGCACAATTGACCGCGACGAAGGGACCGTCCTTGCGCTTGCCATGAATGTGCAGCGCGCGCGCCACCAGCTCCTTGCCGGTGCCGGTCTCGCCGCGGATCAGCACGCTGGCGTCGCTGTCGGCCGCAAGACCGATTGCCTTCTGCACGACGCGCATGGGTTCGCTCGACCCGATCAAGCCGTCTTCGGCATCGTCCGCCGGCGCGGCGAGAGCCGGCGCGCGCGGCGGCAGGCGATCCAGCAAAGTCTTCAGCTCCGCGCGTCCGACCGGCTTGCTGAGGTGATCGAAAGCGCCAAGGCGCATGGCCTCGATCGTGTTGGCAGCGCTGGCGAAGGCGGTCAGCACGACGACGTGCGGGCCGCCGGTCTTGGCGCGGATACGGCGCAGAACCTCGATCCCGTCCATGCCGCCCGGCATGCGCAGATCGAGCAACACCGCATCGACGTCGTCACTCAGCGCCGCCAGACCTTCGCGGCCGGACGCGGCGAGGCGGGGTTCATGGCCGAGATCGGCGAGCGCCTCGGCGAGGCCCTCGCGCAGGGCGCGGTCGTCGTCAATGATCAGGACGGTTGCCATGGCACCTCGATCTCGAATTCGGCGCCGCCGACGGACCGGATCAGGCGGACATGGCCACGATGATTGCGCGCGATTTCGCGGACGATGGCGAGGCCCAGACCGGTGCCATCTGTGCGGCCGGTGACGAATGGCTCGAACAGACGCTCGCGCAGGTCGTCGGGAATTCCGGGACCGGTGTCGGATACCTGAAGCAGCAGCATGTCGCCCCTCCGGCGCGCGTCCACGACGATCTTGCCGCCCGCGGGCGAGTTCTGAATGGCATTGATGATCAAATTGTCGAGGGCCCGCTGCATCTGGGACGGATCGAATTTCGGCAACGGCGAGGACGCCGGCCCGGTTCCCGCCGTCAACACGATCTCTCGCGTCGTGGCGAGATCGCGGTGAGTCTCGACCGTGCGCGCCAGGAAGGTCTCCAGATCGACCTCCGCGAGCCGGGGTTCGCGCGCCTGCGTCATCTCCAGGAGATCGCGCAGGAGGATATCGAGCCGGTCGACCTGTTCGAGGATCGATGTGAGAGCCGCTTCACTGCGCGAGCCGTCGGCGACGGCCAGTGCATTCTCCGCTTTCAGCCGCATCGCGGCGATGGGATTGCGGATTTCGTGCGCAAGCCCCGCCGACATCCGGCCGAGAGCGGCCAGACGCTCGGCCGCGGCGGCGCGGCGGCGCTCGACCGACAGGCGTTCGCCCGCGCCGTTGAGCGCATCGACCAGGCGGTCGAGCTCGGGGGCCCCGGTTCGCGACAATGTCGGCAGATCGATCGTGCCGGCCTGCGGATCGCCCAGAGCGGCCTCGATCTGATTGATCTTGCGTGACCAGACATAGAGCACGCGCGCAAGCCACGCGGCGGAGCCGAAGATCGTCAGCGCAAGCAGCAAAAGTCCGGCCAGCAGCTGATTGTAAGCCGGGCCTTCCGACGTGAACGCCCGCGTCATGGTCCATCCCGTCGCGCCGTTCAACGGGCCCCGCAGCGGACAGGCATGAACGATCAGCACTTGTGACCGGCCGCTTTGCCGGATCGAGGACGGCCGGCCGGAGCGCAACGCTTCGGCGTTGACGTCGCGGATGGTGTTGAGCTCGGCCGCGGGCAGATCGGTTTTCGGTCCGGTGCCTTCATAGGTCGGGAAGGCGTAGGCGAGCGAGCCTGCATCGGCTTGCCAGATGCCGCCTTCGACGCCGACAGCGCCGGACAGCGCGGTCTGGACGACCGTTGCGAGCTCTTGCTTCAGCCGATCGTCGATCTCGCCGCCGCTCCAGCCGGTGACGAAGAACTGGTAGCGATCGGCAAGGTCGCGGCAAGCGCGCGCGGCCAATTCCTCCGAGCGCGCCAGCCGCGCGTTCGCGGTCTGCTGGAAGGATTCGAATAAGAGGTAGCCGGTGGCGACGCCGGACACCACCAGCATGATCCACAGGGCGAGCAGTCGGGAGCGGAGCGAGCGCATGCGCTAAGGAACGCGCGAGACCGAAGATCGGCCGCTCATGGCCGCGCCACCGATAATTTCTCCGTGATCGCCTTGCGCAGAATCCGTGAGAGCGACTCCACCGAATACGGCTTCTGAATCAATTCGAACCCGCGATGGGCGTTTTCGGCGAGCACGTTGCTGTAGCCGGAGGTGAGCACCACGGGCAGGCCCGGATAGCGCTCGCGGATGGTGCCGGCGAGCTCGACGCCGTTCATCCCGGGCATGATGACGTCGGAGAACACGAGGTCGACGGCGAATTCGTTCTCGCCGAGGATGGCGAGGGCCGCATTGGCGTTGGCGACGCGGCGGACGACATAGCCGAGATCTTCCAGAAGCTCGGTCGAGAACTGGCCGACATCGTCATTGTCCTCGACCACGAGCACGCGGTAGCCGCGCCCGGTGGTTGCGGCCTCGTGGGTCAGCGCCGCGGCTTCCTTCTCGGCGGCAGGGCTCTGCGCCTGCGGCAGATAGATGGTGAAGGTCGCGCCTTTGCCCTGCGTGCTCGTCACTGCGATGTCGCCCTCGGACTGCTTTGCGAAGCCGAAGGCTTGGCTGAGGCCGAGGCCGGTGCCCTTGCCGACCTCCTTGGTGGTGAAGAACGGCTCGAAGATCGAGTCGAGATGGTCCGGCGCGATGCCGCTTCCGGTATCCGTGACGGAGATTGCGACGTAGTCGCCGCCGCGCGCCGATTGTGCGCGCAGGCTCGGAATGCCCTGAACCTTGCGCACGGCGATGGTGAGGCGGCCTTCGCCGTCCATGGCATCGCGGGCGTTGATGGCGAGGTTGATCAGCGCGGTCTCGAACTGGGCGATGTCGGCCACGGTGAAGCAGTCGGCATCGTCGACCTCGACAACGATCTCGATGCGGCCGCCGACCAGGGGCCGGACCAGTTGGGCGACGCCCTCGACCTGGCTGCCGACATTGAAGATCTGCGGCTTCAGCGGCTGGCGGCGCGCGAACGCCAGGAGCTGAGCGGTCAGCTTGGAGGCCCGCTCGACCGTGTCGGAGATGGCGTCGACATAGCGGCGGCGGCGCTCCTCCGGCAGCTCGCGCCGGCGCAGGAAGTCGGTGGCCGAGCGGATGATGGTGAGGAGATTGTTGAAATCGTGCGCGACACCGCCGGTGAGCTGGCCGATCGCCTCCATCTTCTGCGACTGCCGCAACGCTTCCTCGCCGCGCCGGCGCTCGGTGATGTCGACGGCTTCGGGGACGGCGCCGGTGATGTTGCCGTGGCGGTCGAGCACGGGGCGCATGCCGAAATCGAAATCGCGCTCGCCGATGGGAAGGCGCAGGCGCATCTCGAGCCGCACGGCTTCGCCTTTCAGCACGGTCTCGAAGGCCTCTCGCACGGCGGCGCTCATGCCGGGAGTGCCGTTGAACCAGGGCGTGTCCCAGAACGGTTTGCCGATCACATCCTCACTGCGCGCCTTGATGCCCTCGAGCGTGGTGTTGTTGGCGTAAAGCAGCTCGCCCCGCAAATTGACCAGGCCCTGATATTGGTTGCTGGTCTCCAGGATCGCCCGCAGCCGGGCCTCGTTGGATTCGAGTTCGGCGGTGCGCTCGGCGATGCGTTCCTCGAGCGTCTCGTTGAGTCGCCTGAGCTCGATCTCGGCCTGCTTGGCGACGGTGATGTCGTGGGCGACGCCGATGAAGCCGATATGCTTGCCGGTCGGGTCCCAACGCGGCTGCGATTCCGAGCGTAACCAGCGCCATTCGCCGCTGGCGTCCTTGTAGCGCGCTTCCAGCACGAACGGCTTCAGCGAGGCTTCGCCCTGGACGGATTGCTGCAGCACGTGCGGCAGGTCGTCCGGATGCAGCACCTTGCGCCAGTCGAAGTCGATGGCCTGGTCGTAGGGCAGGCCGACGAAGTCGACATAGGCCTGGTTGGCGAAGGACCGCTTGCGGTCGAGCTTGGTGACCCAGATCGGGACCGGCGCGCTGTCGGCGATCAGCCGAAAGCGCTCCTCGCTCTCGCGCAGGGTCTCGCGCGCGAGCATCTGGTCGGTGATGTCGATATGGGCACCGACGAGGCGGATGGCGCGGCCATCCTTGTCGCGCTCGATCTTGGCGACGACACGGATCCAGCGGGTCTCGCCGTCGCTGGGGCGAATGATACGGTATTCGGCAGTGTAGTCCTCGCTGGTCCCGGCCAGGGCATCGAAGAAGTGCCTGACCGTGGCATCGCGGTCGTCGGGGTGGATGCGGTTGACCCAGTCTTCGTGCGATTCGTCGGTGGCCTCGGGAGGGAGGCCGTGGATCATCAGATATTCCGGCGAGCGGCGGTTCTTGAAGCCCTCACGGAAATCGACCTCGACCCCGCCGACCTTGGCGATGCGCTGGATGCGCGCCAGTTCGGCCTCGCGTTCCTGAAGCGCGCGATAGGCGTTATCGCGCTCGCGCGCGATTTCTTCGAGGTGCTGGCGCAGCCTTTCGGCGGCGATGGTCTCGGGCAAGGGATCGTTCAAGGCGTCGGCCGTTGTCATGCGGGAGCGCACGTGCCGGACAGATATTCACACAGACGGAGCGTGATGGCCATCGCCGAGACGGGTGTATGCTGGGAAAGACGCCACAGGCGGGCGTGACGGGTGTAAAGGAAACGTCAGGACTGGCAAATTTGTTCCTGACATTGGAACGATGGGCCGCCGCCGGCGTCTTCGCGAGGCACTGGACGCATCGTTCATAAAGCTCCCTTTCCGAAGAGGCTAAATCTTGAAGCTCTTTGTCTGCCAGGCCTGCGGCAACGTCCTCTATTTCGAGAACCGCGCCTGCGAACGCTGCGGTCATCAGGTCGCCTTCCTGCCCGAGCAGGAGACGATGTCAGCGATCGAACCCGACGGAGAGGCCTGGAAGATCCTGGCCGGCACGGGCGAAAGCCGGATGCTGTGCCGGAATGCCGAGTACGATGCCTGCAACTGGCTGACGGATGCGGGCGATACCACCGGCTATTGCCGCGCCTGCCGCCATAACGGCATCGTCCCGGACCTGTCCGACCCTGCCCAGCTCGCCGGCTGGCGCGAGCTGGAGGTGGCGAAACACCGTCTGTTCTACACCCTGATCCGCTGGAAGCTGCCGCTTCGGACGCGTCAGGACGACCCCGAGCATGGTCTGATCTTCAATTTCCTTGCCGACAATCCGAACAGCGGCGAGAAGATCCTGACAGGCCACGACAACGGCCTGATTACGATTGCGCTCACTGAGGCCAATACCATCGAGCGTGAGCGGCGCCGGCTCGAAATGGGCGAGCTGTACCGTACCCTGCTCGGGCATTTCCGCCACGAGGTCGGGCATTATTTCTGGGACGTGCTGGTGCGCGACGGCGGCAAGCTCGAGGAATGCCGCGCGGTCTTCGGTGACGATTCCGCCGATTACGGCCAGGCCTTGCAGCGCCATTACGCGGAGGGACCGCCACCCGACTGGCAGCAGAGCTACGTTTCGGCCTATGCCACGACCCATCCCTGGGAAGACTTCGCCGAGACCTGGGCGCACTATCTCCACATCGTAGACGCGCTGGAGATGGCCGGCGAGTTCGGCATGGAGGTGCGCCCCAAGGTCGACCGCGACGGGGAGTTGACGGCGCGGATCCGTTTCAACCCCTACGAGGCACGGGATATCGAGGCGCTGGTTGGCGCATGGCTGCCCTTCACCTTCGCCATGAACAGCGTCAACCGCGCCATGGGCCTGCGCGACCTCTATCCCTTCATCCTGTCGCCCGCGGTGGTGGGCAAGCTCGGCTTCATTCACAGCCTGGTCCGGGACGAGGCCAAGGCCAGAAAGGCCGATTGCGCCGGGGGACGTTCCTAGGGCTTGCCGAGCCGGTTTCGGTCTTGCGCTGGTACGCCAGAATGGGCCGGATTTAGACCGTTGCCTCCGGCCCATTTTGATGTACCACGGAAGCCACACGGCCCGTCCCCCATAGGCCCCAACGGCTAGGGAAGGGTCCCGCCCAAGGTCGAGACTCAAGAAAAGCATGTTCAAACGCATTCTGATCGCCAATCGCGGCGAAATCGCCTGCCGGGTCATCAAGACCGCTCGCAAGATGGGAATTGAGACGGTTGCGGTCTATTCCGAAGCCGACCGCGACGCCCTCCATGTCGAGATGGCCGACGAGGCGGTGCTGATCGGCCCGCCGGCCGCGGCCGAGAGCTATCTGGTGATCGAGAAGATCGTCGAGGCCTGCCGCAAGACGGGCGCCGAGGCCGTGCATCCCGGCTACGGTTTCCTGTCGGAGCGCGAGGCGTTTCCGCGCGCGCTGGAGGCGGCCGGCATCGTCTTCATCGGCCCGAACCCGGGCGCCATCGCTGCGATGGGCGACAAGATCGAGTCGAAGAAGGCCGCCGCCAAGGCCAAGGTCTCGACCGTGCCGGGCTATCTCGGCGTCATCGAGGACGACAAGCACGCTGTCAGGATCGCCGACGAGATCGGCTATCCCGTCATGATCAAGGCCTCCGCCGGAGGTGGCGGCAAGGGCATGCGCATCGCGCATTCGACGGCCGAGGTTGCCGAGGGCTTCAATCTCGCCAAGGCCGAGGCCAAGGCCTCGTTCGGCGATGACCGCGTCTTCGTCGAGAAGTTCATCGTCGATCCCCGCCACATCGAGATCCAAGTCCTCGGTGACAAGCACGGCAACGTCATCTATCTCGGCGAGCGCGAATGCTCGATCCAGCGCCGCAACCAGAAGGTCATCGAGGAAGCGCCGTCGCCGCTGCTCGACGAAGCCACCCGCCGCAAGATGGGCGAGCAGGCGGTCGCGCTGGCCAAGGCCGTGAACTACGATTCCGCCGGCACCGTCGAGTTCGTCGCCGGCCAGGACAAGAGCTTCTACTTCCTGGAGATGAACACGCGCCTGCAGGTCGAGCATCCCGTCACCGAGCTCGTGACTGGTGTCGACCTCGTTGAGCAGATGATCCGCGTCGCGAGCGGCGAGAAGCTCGCGCTCACGCAGAAGGAGGTCACGCTGACCGGCTGGGCGGTGGAGTCGCGTCTCTATGCCGAAGACCCGTTCCGCAACTTCCTGCCCTCGATCGGGCGCCTGGTGAAGTATCGCCCGCCGACCGAAGCCAGCCACGACGGCATCACCATCCGCAACGATACCGGCGTGCAGGAAGGCGGCGAGATCTCGATCCATTACGATCCGATGATCGCAAAACTCGTGACGCATGCACCTTCGCGCGCTGCGGCGATCGAGGCGCAGGCGACCGCGCTGGATTCGTTCTATGTCGACGGCATCCGCCACAACATCCCGTTCCTCTCGGCCTTGATGCATCATCCGCGCTGGCGCGAGGGCCGACTCTCGACCGGCTTCATCGCCGAGGAATTCCCCAAGGGCTTTGCGGTGCGCGTGCCCGAAGGCGAGGTCGCGCGGCGCATCGCTGCGGTTGGCGCCGTCATCGATCACGTGCTGGGCGAGCGCAAGCGGCAGATCTCCGGCCAGATGGGCGGCCGCATCGTGCAGCGCGAGCGGCGCCGCGCGGTCTGGCTCGATCGCCAGGAGATCCAGCTCGAGGTCGCTCGCGAGGGCGATGCGATCGCGGTGCGTTTCGTCGATGCCGCCGGCAAGCCCGGCAATGCGCA